>JAABUV010000191.1_pt1 | contig 90859 bp, 85 predicted proteins | sample 5559971 | NCBI WGS metagenome assembly JAABUV01 (sample SAMN10711881, study PRJNA513362) | rock metagenome | isolation source: Antarctica rocks | place: Antarctica: Victoria Land, Knobhead nord | collected 2015-12-19 | reverse complement strand
TATTATTATTATTATTATTATTATTATTATTATTATTATTATTATTATTATTATTATTATTATTATTATTATTATTATTATTATTATTATTATTATTATTATTATTATTGTGATTGTGATTGTAATTCATACATTCTTGTGACATTGATTTAAACTCGACTCATGAGAAACTTTATGCTATGTGTATTGAATGAACAAAACTCTCTGAGAAAGAAAATTGCTCATCGACTACATGATGACTTCACGTTGTTGAAACAGTAAGATTAACACTATATTATCAGTAATAAATCTATAGCTTCTATTCAGCGTGTGATGCTTGAGTAAACTCTTGATGAAAGTGTTTATGCTGTTTGATTATGATGCATTGTCTTTGCTCTGCTCTTCATTAATGATATTCTATACAATAATGTTTCGATTTGATTTTCAATTCAAAGATGAAAGACATTTCTTTGCACTTGTGATGCTCATGATTGTAACGCAGAAACTGTGTTCTCTTGCTTAATGATTATCATTCATTGAGCAGAGAAATGTGATTGTATTAAATAACTCTTTTCTTCTTTTGATTTGTCAGAAACTGAGCTAGGCTAGAGATACTATCAATATAGAAGACTGGTATTATTATTATTACTTTAATAGAATCTAGGTACAAGACAATACATCAGATAATGTACAAGACGAAAGACAAAGAGCGAAAGAAAAGAACGAGAGCTCAACTTCTATATACATGAATCGAGCAGAATCAAGGCTAGACAGTAGTTCTATTGACTTAAGATTGCAGAAGTTCGCGCACACGACTGAGATGATTGAAACAGAATTGCTGAGACTAGATTAAAATGATGATGACTAGATTGATGACTTGATTCATTGAACTGCAAAACAGATTCAATGAATCGAGATTATTTAAGATATCGACGATTTATGTTCTAAATCAAGTTAATGATCTGACATCATGACAGTAGCTCTTCTCTTCAAGACTGAGCTTCTGCGAGATGATGAGAAGAAACAAGACGAGACGAGAAAGAATCGAAGACGAAGACTGAAACGAGACAAGAATTGATGTGAACGCATTTTAATGTGATGAAGCATAGACGAAACTAGAATAGATCTGAGTCACATCTGAGTCAGATCTGAGCAAGATGTCTGAAGAGCGAGACGAGACGAGACGCATTTTAACGTGATGATGCACAGAAATTGAAACACATCTGAATCACATCTGAAACAGATTCAGACGAGATGTCTGAGTCAGATCTAGGCAAGATCTGAGTCAGATCTGAGCAAGAGAAAGACGAAACGCAGTTTAATGTGATGATGCACAGCGAGGCGAAACGCATTTTAACGTGATGATGCACGAGCGAAACTAGAATACATCTGAGTCACATCTGAGTCAGATTTAGACAAGATGTCTGAAACAGATCTAGACAAGATCTGAGTCAGATCTGAGCTGAATCAAGATGATGAAGATTGAACTTAAAGTTCTTGACATTGACATTGAGACATCACACACGACAGTACATGTGATTCTTCGAAGACAAAGTTGACGAGGTGATATTCATCGAGCGCTTGCTCACAATTATTCAGAAGATGAAAAGACTCTCAAGTAGAAAAGTGATCTTCTCAATCGACGTAATACTTGAGCAGAGGTGAATTATAGCGTCTATCACGCTTGAAGTTTAGTATGCTGTTTACATATCAGAATTTTTCGTCATTCTCGACGACAACGAGTTCTTGAGATTTCTGACGTTGACTCGAGAGAGAATCACTTGCGATATGACTCAGAAGAATGACATGAAAGACTGAATGAATCTTCATGAATGCTGAAAAATCTAACTCGATGATCAGAGAATTGTTCTCGAAGACACGCTTGATCTTGAAGAGATCAACGTTACGATCGTTTAACTTGACAGCGAGGCGAGCGATGCTGAGATTGCAAACATTCAGTCAGACTTCATCTTCGACGAAGTATCTAGAACAAGAACGACGAGAGAGATTGACATTGAATTCGTAGATGATCTGAGCTATAAGCATCTCATCACGTAGATGCTCAGTTAGTTTTTTCATCTTCTTGATGAACTCTTCGACATTGATTAACTTGTTTCGAGCTTGAGATGTAAGATTCTCAAGCAGAGACTCAGAAGACTCGAAGTCTAGACGTGAATTCTGATCCGAATTGATCAAGAAGAATGATGCTAGAGTGATTGACAACAATGCGTTATTGACGATGAATTTGACTTCAGAAAGTCACTTAGCTCAGTCATTCTGCATGTAGTTGACGAAGGCTCGAAGATAATGCTTCATGACAGCATTGACTTTCTCAATTTGATCATCGATCTCAGAGTGATACGTCGTTGATAACTTAGCGTTTATCTTCAGCATTTTACACATATGCTTTCAGACATCGAAGATGAATTGTGTGTCTCGATCAGACACGAAGAACTCGAGTAAATCATGATGTTTTCAAACATGAGCATAGAAGCAGTTGATAGCTTCTTCAACTTTCATAGAAGTGATGAGAACTAGATGTCTCATTTTGATAAGACGATTGACGAAGACTAGAACATATCTATATGTGATACTCATGAAGATACTAGACGATAAAGAATCTACATAGTTCATGAAGACATCACGTCAACGACGTTCGAGAACTGAAAGAAAACGCAATCATTCTTGAGTTCGTTGTCTAGAGAGCTTGAAACGTGTGCACACGTGACAGTTTCATACGAAGCGTTGAACATACTTATAAATGTTTGATCATCAGTAGACTCGACTGATCAGTTCATAGCTTTTTGCTCTTTCTGAATGATCATCGACGACACTATCATGAGCGAGCTGAATGATACGAAGACGTAGTTTATCTGAGTTGAGCACGTACTTTCTTTCTCGAAAGTACAGATGATTCTCGTGTTCTTCACACTCGACTAGAGAAATCTTGTTGTGATGTCGTGCTTCATTGCGAAGCGCTTCGATTATCTGAGCTGCGAATTTGTCATTGATTTCGACTTGCTTTCACAATGTCTGAGTGAGAATGTCAGCAGAATCTTCATCAAGATTCAGAGTGTCTTGATTTAGCTGAGGCTTGACGTCTTCAACGTCGAATTCTTCGATTTCTAGATTCATGAGAGCTAGAATTTGCAAGAGTGCTGAGATAACTGAGAACAGATGTAACTGAACTGAATCTAGAGCGATGATTTGTGACTGAAGCTTCATGACTTTGATGTCAAAGACGTCGAGAGCGAGATTCTTAACAATATCGAGGTCTAAAACATGAGTTTTCAGAATTGTCTGATGTTGATATTGATGTCGAGAATCGAATGTATCTCTCTCTTTAGAAAGATCTTCTGAGCGACGTGTCAGAGCATTCGACTTATCATCGACTTTATCGAAACGATAAGCGATGCAATAGTTGAATCTAGACAGAAACTCGCTTCAACGAGCTTGACGACGACTCAACTGCTTAGTTGACATGAAATACTCAAGGTTTTTGTGATTCGTGATCATCTCGACAGAATAGATAGAGCCTTCGAGCTCTGATCGTCATTTCTCGAAAGCGCGAACAATGATCATGAGTTCTTTATCGTAGATCTCGTAGTTACACTCGACTGAATTATGCTTCTTCGAAAAGTAAGCGACTGAATGAAGAATCTCGTTCTCATCGTACTGAAAGAGAATGTCTTCAAACACATAGTTCGAAGCATTAATTTCTACCACAATCTTGTGATCTGAATTATAGTGACAAAGAATAATCTTGAAAGTGAAGACTTTCTTAAGAATGTTGAATGCAATCTGACATTTCTGAGATCAGACAAAGAGTACATCTTTTCTGATAAGACGAGTGAGCGAGATAGCTATTCTACTATAGTCATAGATGAATCTTCTATAGAAGTTCGCGAAATCTAGAAAACTTTGAACGTCTTTAACGTTGATCAAGATGAGTCAGTTGACAATGATGTCTATCTTAGAAGAATTCATCTTGATCTCTTCGATGATGATTATCAATTCTAGATACGAGACTTGAGTGACGTGAAACTCGCATTTGATTATATTCGCCTGAAGGTCTGCTTCTCGCAGCTTTCGCAGAATGAGCTTGACATGAATCTCGTGCTCGAGTTCATTGTCGAAATAGATCAAGATGTCATTCAGATAAGCTGTACAGAACTTATCTAGATGTTCGCGAAGAGTATTGTTGATGTACTTCTGAAATGAGACAGACTCATTACATAGATCGAAGAATATAACTAGATACTTGAATAATTCAAATCGAGTGCAAAAGATGATGAGAGCTTCATCTTCTTCTTTGATTCAAAGTCGATTGAACGCAGAGATGATATTCAGCTTGATAAAGATTTTAGCTCGACTTAGACGATTCAGCGTTTCTGAAATCAGAAGCAAAGAATATCGATTCTTGACTGTGATAGCGTTCAGACCTCGATAGTTCACGCAGAAGCGAAATTCTTCTTCGAGTTTCTTGACGAAGAGAACAGAGACGATCGTCTGAGAGCGACTGACTTGAATGAAACCTTTGCTCAGATTCTCATTCAGATAACGACGAAGTTCTAGAATTTCGTCACGACTCATGTCGTACAAAGCGAAGACTGAGAATTGAGCATCTTCTTTAAGATGTATGACATGATCATGAGCTCGATGCGAAGACAAGATATCGACGTTCTTCTTGAAGAAGACGTCTAGAAACTCGAAATATCTGAACGATAGAATTGTGACTGAATCGACGTTCTTACTTTGTTGATAGACTTCAAGATCTTCTTGTATCGTGAATGCAGTCAAATGAAATTTCTTTTTCATTTGATGAAGATTCAGACGATGATTCTTATCATACATACTGTCTTGAGAGCGAGACGAGAACTGAGCAAGAGTTGAGCTGTTCTTTGAACAGACAGTCAAAGTCGCGCGACGCGATTTTGACTCGTCAGAGTCTAGACTAGAAGACGAGATTGACTCAAGATTCAAGAAGACATCGATTTTCTTTAGAATGACGCTAAACACTTCAATGTCTTTGACACGAGCAGCATGATCAAAACTTCGAGCTCTCAACTCGACTATGTCAAGTTGTATAGAAGATCGATCGAATTGATCTGCTCGAAAGACAACAGAAGTTCTAGAGAAGAAAGAATTTCGACACTTGATTTTTGATGAGTATTCTTTTTGAATGACTTGAAGAATACGACTAGAGACTTCTTGTTTCAGACGAGAGACAAGACTGAACGAGATTTGTTTCTTGTGAACGAGCTGAGTATTAGTTGACTTCTCGTGAGCGAACGAAGAGTTATATTGCTTCTTGTGAGCAGACGAGAAACTGAGTTACTTCTTGCGAGCGAATTGAAAACTGAATTGCTTCTTGCGAGCGAATTGAGAACTGAGTTGCTTCTTTCGAGCGAATGAGAAACTGAGTTGCTTCTTGCGAGCGAACTGAAAAATGAATTGCTTCTTGTGAGCGATCTGTAGACTGAATTGCTTCTTGTGAGCGATTCGTGAACTGAGTTGCTTCTTGTGAGCGAATTGAGAACGAGACTGAGAAAAAGCTACTTTGTTAACTTCGAACGAGAAATTTTCTTCTTGTTGATTAAGATCATAGATCTTGACGAGAGATGAGCAACAATGATTAAGACAGAAGAAGAAAGACAAGATGAGAATATTGTGTTCAAAATTGACATCAATGACGTGACGATGAAGTCATGACAGACTCATGACGATGAGATACTGACTTAATTCAGTGACATAGAAGAATAGTCTTTCAATGTGTTCGTCGAGAATCATTGTGATTTCGACGACATGAGTAATGTCATCGATTAGAGCGACTTGATCATCAAATTCTCGAAGTTTGCGAGAATGAGTTAATTGATGCAAGAAGAGATGATGTTGTTGCGCGAAGAATTTATTCATAAAGACATAAGCGAAGACTTCACTATCAATCAGAGCGAGAACAAGAACTCTAAATTGAGCTTGACGTAGAATACAGAATACTATCATGTGACTATCTTTGAATGTCGAATCGAATTCAAAGAGTTTCAAGACAGATTTAGCAGAAAACTTTCTATATGATTGAAGTGAGAGTGAGAAGATTGAGACTAGTAGACAAGATGATATGTATACAGATCTCTGAGCGCGACTTAGCTCAGAGACTAGACTTTTTTCGCAGACAGCGAAACTTCTTCATCTATACTGACGACGTCACTGTCGTAGACGTTCATGACACGCAGAGTGAAGAACTTCTTATTTGAGCATTCTTTAGTGATTTTGCTCGAATGTTGCAACTTGCAGTAGTAGCACAGCTTTCACTTGTTGCAGATTTTCTTGATCTCAGAAACGATCAGAATCTTATCTTGAATGATGACAATGACGAAGCTTAAATTCATTGACTCATCGAGAGACGAGAAAGAAAGAGACAAAGATACTGTCGAAACAACAGTCACAGAGATGATGATCTTTGAACTCAAAGAGTTACTAGTCAACGCAGAGATGTTCTTGACTTTGACGAACGAGACGATGACGAAGACGAAGCGAGATTGACGATGCTTAAGCTGCTGAAACTCTTCGTTGATGTCAAAGAATGTTTGAATTCATTGATGAAAGATGAATGATCGAGTTTCATCGAGATTTCATCAGAAGAAGACGACGACTTGAGTGAAATAATTGACATTGCGCTTCAGACAGTCAATCAACGAGAAATCTTTCATCAAAGAACATTCTTTCTTTTGATAGAAGAGATTGTAGTAGTCGACAAAGCTATTCATGTCTTGCTTCAGAGTTTCGCGAAGATATAGACGAGCATCTTCTGTCTCGAAAGAATTGTCGCAGCAATGATGCAACTTGTGTTGTCAATCTGCGAAGATGAAAATGATGCAGAGATCATTGACTCGATATTGACTCATTAGATTGTGAGTCTTCTTATCTATGATGAGTCGTGACTCGACATAAACGATCTTGACTCGATGAGAGAAGTAACGATCGTCGTTCACGTTCATGCGCTGTATCAGACTCTGCTCTCATGCATTCAATCGATCTTTGTCTTTCTCATACTCAGATATGTTGAAAAGCTTCTCGAATCTAGAAGCGATGATGACAGCGACAGAATTCGCAGAGAAGTGAACGATGAGAAAAGATTGATTGTTCAAGATTTGTGTGATGATCTGAGCTATCATCGCAAGAGACTGAGAATTCAACTCTATATAGATTGAAGAACTGAGAACGATGAACGAGAACGAAATGATGACATCATGTTGTCAAACTTGATTTTGAAGCTCACGCATTACGCGAAAGATCTCGACTGAATTTTCGATCACACTTTGAGCGAACTGTTCAACAGCATGCTCATTGTCGATCGAGAGATTGTGAGATGACTTCATTTGAGCGAAAGAATAACTAGACGAGATTTCAACGTATGAAAACGTTGCAGAAAGTGTAGATCTTTCGTAATGTCAGAGACTGAGCTAGACTAGAAATACTATCAATATAGAAGACTGATATTATTATTATTACTTTGATAGAATCTAGATACAAGACAATACATCAGATAATGTACAAGACGAAAGACAAAGAGCGAAAGAAAAGAATGAAAGCTCGACTTCTATATACATGAATCGAGCAGAATCAAGGCTAGACAGTAGTTCTATTGACTTAAGATTGCAGAAGTTCGCGCACACGACTGAGATGATCAAAACAGAATTGCTGAGACTAGATTAAGATGACGATGACTAGATTGATGACTTGATTCATTGAACTGCAAAACAGATTCAATGAATCGAGATTATCTAAGATATCGACGATCTATGTTCTAAATCGAGTTGATGATCTGACATCATGACATGATTTGACTTATGTCACGTAGATGTTGAATAGATTGTTAGTATACATGTGCGATTGCAATCATTCAATGCTTAGCTGATTGATAGTAGAGATGTATTCTGATTATTCTCATGCACTCTCAATTTTTCATGTAGATAGATGTATGATCTGATGTCAAGTAAAGAAGATGAGTTCAAGCTTTCTCAATATATCAGCGTGATCAACAAGTCACTACTTCTTCAAGTCTTGTAATCACGACTCTTAGACTCATCATCTGAAACAACTATTTTATCTGATATCTTTTCATTAATTACTTGATGGCATTGTTGATGTAATGAAGACGTTTTGATATTAACGCAGTTAATGAGTTGCAAATTCTTTAATCACTTGTAATCACAATTTGCAGACTCTTCATCTGAGTTGTTTTTTTCACTAGTAGTATCTTTTCATCTCTTACAGACATTGACATGTCATTAATCTTCTTTGTAGATGTCATGATGTCAGATCATCAATTTGATTTAAAATATAAATCATTGATATCTTAAATAATCTCGATTCATTGAATCTGTTTTGCAGTTCAATGAATCAAGTCATTAATCTAGTCATCATCATCTTAATCTAGTTTCAGCAATTCTGTTTCAATCATCTCAGTCATGTGTGCAAACTTTTGCAATCTTAAGTCAATAAAAATACTGTCTAGTCTTGATTCTGCTCAATTCATGTATATAAAAGTTGAGTTTTCATTCTTTTCTTTCGCTTTTTGTCTTTCATCTTGTACATTATTTAATGTATTGTTTTGTATCTAGATTCTATCAAAGTAATAATAATATCAGTCTTTTATATTGATAGTATCTCTAGTTTAGCTCAGTTTCTGACATTATGAAAGATTTACACTTTTTGCAACGTTTTCATATGTTGAAATCTCGTTTAGTTATTCTTTCACTTGAATAAGTCACTTCACAATCTCTTGATCAACAATGAGCGTGCTGTCAAACAGTTCACTCAAAGTGTGATTGAAAATTCAGTCGAGATCTTTCGCGTAATGCAAGAGCTTCAAAATCAAGTTCAACAACATGATGTCATCATCTTATCTTCATTCATCGTTTTTAGTTCTTCAGTTTATATAGAGTTGAATTCTCAGTCTCTTGCAATGATAGCTTAAATCATTGCACAAATCTTGAATAATCAATCTCTTTTCATCATTCACTCTTCTGTGAACTTTGTTGCTGTCTTCATTACTTCTAGATTCAAGAAGCTTTTCAACATATCTGAGTATAAAAGAGACAAAGATTGATTGAATGCATGAAAGCAGAGTCTGATACAACGCATGAACGTGAACGATGATCATTATTTCTCTCATCAAGTTAAGATCATTTATGTCGAGTTATGACTCATCATAGATAAGAAGACTCACAATCTAATGAGTCAATATTGAATCAATGATCTTTGTATCATTTTCATCTTTGCAGATTGATGACATAAGTTATGTTATTGCTGCGACAATTTTTTCAAGACAAAAGATGCTCATTTATATCTTTATAAAACTTTGAAGCAAGACATGAATAACTTTGTTGACTACTACAATCTTTTCTATCAAAAGAAAGAATGTTCTTTGATGAAAATTTTTTCATTGATTGACTGTCTGAAGCGTAATGTTAATTATTTCACTCAAGTCATTGTTTTTGTCATGATGAATTGACTCATAGAAGTTAGATCAGAGACTAGAGTCAAAGACTGAGTCAAAGATCAGATTTAAGTTAGCTCTGAAACTCTATGACTTTGTCAAGACATCGTTTAGACTACGTCATATCTTCGACTTAATATGTCATGAGTTATGTCGTGCTCAACTTGACAATGCTTGACAAACTCTCTATAGTCGATCGATTTTCTTAAGTTATCAAGAACTTCTTAATAATTAGCTTTATCATAATATATATTCATTTCTGTGTTTGCTTAGAATATCACATTGTCATATCACTCTTATGAATCTCATTTATTCATTTAGTAAACTTGATCATCACAGTTCTAATTATTTCAAACTCTTTTTAGAAGTGATGATTTGATATTCAAGCATGATAATAGCAACGCAATCATAACAAAGTTGAAACGATGATATTTCAATCTTGCAAGACATTATATCAGAAAACGAACGTTGCATAATGAAATCAGAAAGTGAAGAAGCAGAAGATAAACTCTCTCTTAATATTGATGAGCAGCTGACATGAGCAATGCTTTAATGTGATGAATTGCAAAAGAAACAGAAGCTAACAATTATTTGATCAGAGATTGAAACTCTGCAAGTCGTTGAAACAATGAAGAAAAGTGATTGAACTTTCACTTGAATTCTCACAAAGAACTTGAATGATTTACGCATTGTTTAAAGATCACACGAAATGATCAAAGCAGAATGAACGAAGAAGTGTATGAAGATTGTCAAGAGCGTGTGATAAATGAAAAGAAGCTGTCAAATCATCAACAACTGAACAAAGTATATTCAAGCATGTGACAAGAAGAGCAAGATCATCAGAAAACAGAAACGCAGTGAATATTAAGAAATCATGCAGAACGTTGAACAATTCTTGAGAGAACTGTTCAAAACTGCGAAATGAGCAAGAAATGCAGTTGCAGACACATTGACTTAAGCGACAATTTCTCTTCTGATCAAGTCAAAATGCTTAAACATCACTATGACAGCGCAAAATAAGATAAAGATGATGTTTCAAACTCACTTTTCATCATCTTTAAAGATTTTTATGCTGAACACAGAAGACTTCAAGTATTCATTCTTGATTGAGAATGATGTTTCGCTGATGCATCATAAGATTAAGAGAGTCATTTACAAGATGATGCTCAACAAGATTTCAAAACATACAAAATATATAAATAGAATAATGCGCAGACTCATCAATGACACATCAGAATAAATACACTCTCTTTTTGAAAGATGTCTGCAGAAGAGAATACAGTTAACTCAGTTCAAGAATGCAATTACAATAGTGATGCAGAAGTCAAACAAGAAGAATTACTTTAATGCAAAAACATATAGATCAATTATGTTACTCAACATGTTGAGCAAGATACTGAAGTTCATCATATTCAAATGTCTGTAAAATATCATAAAAGCATGCAACTTGATATTGAACATTTAAATAAAGATTTGCAAACACAGATCAATAAATATGACTTTGCAACTGATTACAGAAAAAATACACATTGTATGAAATAATATAAGAAAAAGAGTAGTCTTATTGCTGAGTCTGAATGAGAAGAGTGCATTCAACAATGTAACGCATAGCAGACTTTTGCATAACATGAAAAAGAGAAAAGTTCTCAGACTGCTTCTTGAATTTGTGAAGAACTTTCTGAGAAATCGATGCATCATAATCACAATCAATGATTACACAATGATGAAACACAACGTGAACGTTGACATATTACAAGACTCTTCACTATCATCAATATTATATTTGTTTTACAACATAAATTTGTTAAAAGCATGTGATGACATCAAATTGAAAACAAGCTTCACAAATTTTATAAATGACATCAATATCTTAATATACAAGAAGTTCATAAAGTGCAATTGCAAAGTTCTTAATGAGATTTATGATAGATGCGAACAATGATCAAAAACGCACGACATCAAGTTTTTAAAGACAAAGCATAAGCTGATTCACTTTACAAGAATCTTTAAGTGATTCAATATAAACATTGATGTAAAGTTGATGAAACATCAGATTAACTTAAAATCAAATATCAGAGTTTTGAAAGTTTAACTGAACTTCAAGCTGAAATGAGTGATTTACATGCATCATGTTGAAGCAAAACTAGTGATTAAACAAAAGATCATGCAGATAATTATTAAGTTTACTTGAGATTCATCAATGATGATGAGAAAGCAAATATACTTCGCGATGACATGCTCTTTGCTTAGTCACAAAGTCATCATATGATACATGTCACAAAGAATGAAGAGTCATTGAAAAGATCTGAACATCAAGCTGAGATCAGTACAAGAAAAAGCATTGCAACAAATCATTAATGTCTATCGTGTGACATCAATAAAGACTCTACAGATAGAAATAAACACAGCGTTGATAGATATTCATCTACGAAAGCTGATATAAAAGTTAATAATAAACATGAACTTTTGAAAATCAAATGAAGTTATTGAAATAATGATGCATTGAATTCATAATGACTTGATATTCAAAAGAGATTGAAAATCAAAGCTGCGTATAATGTCTCTGCAACTGAAGCAAAAGTGAATGAAAGAAACATTTAAACAGATAAAGATGAAGTGAAGTTATTTTTACATGATGATTCTTTGATCAGAATCATCAAGAATAGTTATAGTTGCAAACAAGAAAATATCAATAAGTCATCATTGTTTCAACACATTCACATCAAAGCAAAGAGTTTACTTGAATAATAGCAACAGTAGAAAAAATGTTACGATGATTGCAATGAGAATTAACTGAAAGTTAAATAAAAGATTAAGAAAATTGACTTTAGTCATCACTCATCATGAAAAACTGAAAGAATTAATCGCAAGAATGAAACATTTTGCAGACGTAGTGACAAAGAATCGAGAGTGTCATAAAAAGATATACAAAGTATACAGTGATAATTAGACTTCTTTGAAAACAGTGAAAGTTATGATATCAACAAAATATCAAACACGTCTGTAATGAGTTTAAATTGCACATGAGAGCATTTAATCTTGAAAAGTCACGCTAAAGTTACATTGAGTGATGAGACATGCAGAAGTACTCAAAAATGAAGCGATGAACAAGATGATTGATGATGCACATGATTTGTCTCTATCATTGACTGAGCATCAATGCACTGAAGTGATAACAAGATTGACATTCATACAGAAACAGATCAGATAAACATGAAGAATAGTTTGAAAAGAGAAATTTAATGCAACTCATTTTCAATATCTGATATTAAAAATGACACATTGACATCTGTAACTGCACAAGAATCATGCAAAGTCTCACAATGCATTATTGATGCAGTTATGCACAAGAAAAATTGACTTCAATTAATTTTTACATGAAAGATGAGTACTTGATGTTATTATGATGATGTGCAAATGTGACAGAGATTGAATGTTGATCAAACATGTTTTATTAACATGTTTCAGATGAAAAGTAGAATGAAAAGCAATGCAATGAGAAAAGAACATCATGAACTTGAGAAAACTCTTAGAAATCATAAATGCAACAACAATAATCATTTGAATGATACTTTCAATGAGCATACTGAATCAATTTCAAGCTGTGACATCATTAAAGAATCAGATGAAAGAGAAAGAGAATAAAGAAGAAACAGATTCATAGAGTTCTTGCATTGAAAACAATTATAGTATAAAGTGCAGAAAGAAGCAATTTTTGATGCGAAAAGAGCATTACATTAATGCAGCGCTCACTACAGTATATAGAATCTCACATAGACTTATAATGAGTGTTGAATTGAGTAAGAATTAAAAAAATTAAAAAATAAAAAATAAAATAAATTTAATCATAAATATGTAAATCAATTTTCTTTAATTTTCGAATTTCAATTCTCGCTTGACTGTTCTTTTCTTAAGCAAGAAAACAATGATAAAACAGAAGAGCTTGATTTTTACTCATATATTAAAGAGACTTTTCTCTTCTGTTATCACTCAACTCAGCGAGAAATCATTCTCATTCAGCAAGACTGAAAAGTCATCAAAATCAGTTGAACAGTTAAAATCATGTAATGCAACTTTGATTAACATCAAAGATTTTGAACAGTTTTCAGATTCAATGAACATTGCAATGATAAAGACTGTAACTTATAAAACTCTGATCAAATGATCAAAGATAAACATCTTTGTCATTATCATCTTGAAAATTAATTAATTTATAAGTACAGTTGAGAATAAGTTTGAAAGTATGAATTTGCATGAATTTTCTCATGTCAAGACTTTTAAGCAGATCAAAGTTAAGCTTCTCTTCAAGTATCATGACTATTTAAACATTTTTAATCAAGCAATGATCAATCAACTATCATTTCATTGTTTCTATGATCATAAAATTGAGTTGATTGCTGAGAGAATTTCTTCTTGAAGCAGACTTTATAAGATGTTTGACTATAAACTTCAAAAGATAAAAGAGTATAATAATAATAATAAATTCATACATTTTTGTGACATCGATTGAATCGACTCATGAGAGATTCTATGCTATTTGTATCGAGTGAACAAAACTTTCTGAGATAGAAAATCACTCGCAGTCTATACAACTGCTTCACGCAGTTGAAACAGTGAGTTTTGAGACTATGTATCAAATTTGTTCGCGTTGATTGCACGTTAGAGAACAAGTTTTCTAGTCACTCTAAATTGCTTCAAAAGCTTCGTTTTCATCATCATTTTCGCTACTGCTCTGAGACTCTTCGTGATGACAACAATTATTCAATAGTTCAAGAAGTCAGCATCTTGTAACATTCTTGATTGCAAATGCAATCAGTTCAAGCAGTGCATGAATATATGCTTCGTCGTCTGATGACTTTATTTGCAGTCACATCGCAAGCTATTCATGTCTGAAACATTTCTAGAGTGCAGATAAGCATTCAGATCTATGCGTTCAATTCTGATGTGCATTACAAAAGTGCTTTCTGCTTTCTGAAGATCATCACGCTTCTTTATCATTTTATTGCTCAGATGTGATCTTTGTGCTGAGATTACATTGATATTTGCAACGCGTTCTCTGTACTTTTTTCATCATTGATTTCATTGATCTTTGTGATACTGTGTTATTGTGATGCTATCACTTGTTGAAATCATTGTGAAGAAGAAGATATGTCGTCTGCATCTTGACTGTATCTTTGCATCTTCTTGAATGAAAACATTCAGAAGTACTATTTTCTTAATGATGAGTAAGTAAGAAATGACATGATTAACTTTTATCAAATGAATGTGTATTAGTTTGCATGCTTGTCTGATTTCTTGCATTTAATTGTTGACTTAACTATGTAACATGATCTTGTTCTGTAGCATGTTCAAATGAACATGTAACAAACTTATGTATGTTTTTGTCTTTAAAGTTTCAATGCTTACTCTTTTGAATGCTTCTGCTACATGATGCAGAGTCTGATTCTGAAGTGTTTCTAGTCTGTGTTCTTTGCTCAACAGTTCATCTTTTTTGTCACATTGATATCAGACTGATGCTTCAAATGCAATTTCTGATCTCACTACTGCTGAGTATACTTGTCTCGCTTTTGTGAAGATAGCTTCTCATGTGAAGACTTCAAGACAACTAAGTGTCAGCATTCTTATGACGTGATTCATTTTTATTTGTTGAAGATGCATGTTTCATTGCAGTTTCATGTTCAGTTGCATCTTTAGAACTCGTACATCTGATTTTGATTTGATAACTGAGTTTTCTATTTATATGCTAGTCATCATGTTGAATCTCTTCGATTTTCTAGTGAAATGCGTGAGCTTGTACTTTTCTGATGCGAACGTTGCGTCATGAGTGCAAGCTCATTTCGCGCAGACGTTGTGTGCTTTGCTCAGTGTTCTGCAAATTTCTTCAGTGAATCTGTTGTAGACTAGAATGTTAATATCATTTACAAAGTCAAGCACTTCGATTTTAATTCTCAGTGCTTTGCATTTTTTGATTAAACTTGCGTTGAAGAATAGAAAGAAAATCGATGAAATGAAAGATCTCTGCGATATGTCTGCGTTTATCTCGCGCATGTCGCTCGTTTGTTTATTGAATATTAGCAACGTCTCTCAATTCTTTAGAAAGCTGCGTGTTCATTTGATTATGTAGCTTGATGTTCTTTTCATTTTCAGCGTATGCAGAAGTTTAACATGTGAGACTTGATTGAACGCTTCAATGACGTTTAAGCTTAGCATGAAGATCACATGTTTGATTTCACAGCTTCACACTGTGTGAACTTGATTTATTAGTAGATTTAACGTCAAGATCACAAATTGTTTACATCTTGCTCTCATTTGAGCATTTGATAGCATGCAATGAGTCTCAACTATGTCACTCAGTCTTTTGATCATGATTGACTTCAGCGCTTTGCTCATGATATCAAGTAAAGCAATGAATTGATACGTCTTTGAATCAATATAGTCACTTTTCTTTGATTTATGTAGTATTATTGTTTGAGTCTTTTTGAACTGCTTCAAATGATACTTGTGTGTTATGCATGCATTGAATAAACTCGTCAGTACTGAGATCAGTTCTGCGAAACTCGATTGAAGCGCTCTGTTTAAAATATCTGAAGCGCTTGATGCTTTGTCTGCTTTTACTCATTTGATTGTTTACTTCACTTCATCTTCTGTGATGCGTGAATTGAATGAGACTGTCAGAGATATGAATGATTTTGCGATGTCGTTGACATTCGCTTGAGAAAATGAGAAAAAGAACTTTTCTCGCAGTATCTCGATTTTTTTCTCGAACGTCGTTGTCATATGATCGATGTCGCTTCACTTCAGTGACAAAAACTGAGAAATCTTTTTAGATAACTGACTTTTGATTCTAGCTCATTTTGCAAAGCATCATATTGATTTGAGTGCTTCGCTCAGCTTATGCATTTGTGATCTGAAGTGTGTGCATTTCATTTGTCAAATGATCTTGTTTTTGTGATCATTGTGCTTCAGATATTTATTTCACGCTTCTAATGTATCTTACGTTTTTCATATGATTTGCAGTCATCTTGATTTCATTACTACTTTGAAGCAGCTTTGATTTCAAAAGTCTCTTGCTCAATTTGATGACTTTGTCAAGAAGATAAACTTCTTGATGATCTTCTGTAGCACTCTAATAATCTTGCACACTCTGTCATTCATCATAGTCTTGTTGTCTAGAGAGCATTTCAAAGATAAATGTATTTGCAAATAAGCATTCAATGCTTCTGTATTCATTTTCTTTCAAAGTTATCAAGTCAAGAGTTGCACTGAGATTGTTTGTAAATATAACTTTGTGACAATTGAAAGATGATTCAATTTCTGATGCAGATCAATTCGTATCTTGCACTTGCGTGTCATAAACTGTATTTTCTCGCTGCTAAAGACTAGATCAATCGTCGTAAATTAATTGTGAGCTTCACGAGTAATAATGTCTGATTTCAGCAATAATTTCAGCAATAATTTCAGCCTTGCATTTGTAATAATGTTTAGCAGAGTATCAGTCATCGTATGACGAGTGAAGCATCTTCGTTTCTTTCAATGAGAATGATGTAGATTGAAATCTTCTACAATCAGTTCTTTGCAGTCATTCTTGAGTAGTTCATTCAAACGAGAAATGATTAAAGATCTCTCTGTAAATGTAGTAAACAGTGAGCATGAATTGTAAACGTTTAAAAGTCTTAGCGTCTGCATTTTGTCATCTGCGTTGCAAGTTAATATTCTGATTAAGCAAATGTCTGACTCAGCTGTTTCTACTATTCATTGATTGAATCTTAAACATTTGTTAACGTATATGTATGTTCTTGATTGAAATGACGAGTTTTTCACTAGATGAAAGAAGTTGTGTGCTGAGTTAAATGACTGTGAGTCGTTATTGTTGCGATCTTGCTTCTGTATAATTACTATGTCGAATTCGTGAACTTCTCTGTTAATTAGAAATGATTCTTGAATTCTTAATGACTTTCTGATGTTGTACTGTAGAATTCGTAGAAAAGATTGTTTTGTCATAAAGTTATTCATAGCTGTTGTTGACTTTGCAATGAGAAGACTCTTTGTATGCTTTTGATCATCAAGAATCTTTCTCACTTTCTGATTAAACATTTCTGAATTTGCTCAGATGTCGTCTCGTCTGAGTCGCTACTCACGTAACAGAAAAGATTGACTCATCTCTTCTTGATCTCTACTATCTGTCAAGCTGATTCATCAGCGATTCAACTGCATGTTTTCAACATGACTGTTACTGAGCTCAAGAGATTCATTGAATTGAAAGAGTTCATTGAATTTGAAGAGTTCATTGAATCTAAAGAGTTCATTGAATCTAAAAAGTTCAGAGACAGCGAGAAGAATGTGCAATTGTATTTAGACATTTCAGAGTATCTAAACGATCTGTTTTTATAGATTTCGAACGCTTGTTTCATCTGCTGTTGTCACTTGAGACAGATGCATCTTCAGAGTTCGTGATTTTCGTTGCAGTTGATGCAACGTCTTCTGTTCAAAGACATTATGCACTTCTTGATGTAATGCTTGTCTGCGCACTTTTCGCAATGCTGATTCTTTCTGCAAAACTTAGTCATGTGATCAAATTCATGACATCTGAAGCACTGTGTGATGTGACAGTTCTTTTCAAATAGCTTGCATGCACATTCTTGATATGAGTTCAGCATGCTCACATTCATTAGTCGATTTGTTATTGCTTCGATCGCGATCTCTACAATGAGCGACGAATGAGTCTTCTCGCTCTCTGCTATCTTCTTGAGTCAGACTATTCTTAGAACTTTCAGATTTTCATGAAGTCTTACGTTATTTTTTATCAGTCTTTCAATGATCTTTTTCTAATTGTTCATGTTTATTGTAGTGCGTACTTCATGTGTCAGCATTGTAAAGATTTGACGTGCTACACGTGTTGAACTCGCAATTTCTTTTACTCATATTTGAGTCTTTTTCAGATTTGCTTGAGCATCTGAGCTAACTGCGTGAAGAGAAATATCATCACTACTCAGCTTGCAAAGTGACATGATTAGATTTCTTTGATCTGTCAACATGTTTGCAATTTTCTGTAGAATCTGTTCAATCAACTTTTTCTGTATCTCTTTTATTTCTCTTCTGTTTATTATCTTAATCATGACTTCTCATTTCTTACGAAGTGATGATGAGTCATTTTTGAGATGTTACTTTCTTGTTGTTATTTCTTCTCTTGTCACGTTTGCTCATGACATGATTTTTGTTAAAAGACGCATGCTTCTCTGTGTATGCAACTGCTTGTTAAGCAGTTGAACTGATGTCTTCAGTTTCTGTACATTCTTCGCGATGAACGCGTTCTGATTTGTGTGATGTTTTTCTTCTGAGTCGAGTTGAAAACGTTGAATCAGCTTCAATGCTATCTCTTTTCATGAATGATCTTTGTTCTTCTCTTTCTCTAACATTGATATCTTTATTAGTAAGTCAATAATGTTAGTAATGTTCTCTTCATCATTGCGTGAGCATTTCAACTCTGCATCTGTGTTTTCTTGTGATGAATCAACGTCACTTGCAATCATCTTTGAATCAGCATTGCTGCAATTTGTGCAATTCATCATCATTCAATCATCTTCTAGATTCACTCTGTCTTGTTTGTAGTGCTCTTTTTCAAAATTTGTGATGCATGCGTTGTGATTATTTTTTAATAATAATAATAATAATAATTGATTGTGATTGATTGTGATTGTAATTCATACATTCTTGTAACATTGATTTAGACTCAACTCATGAGAAACTTTATGCTATTTATATTGAGTGAATAAAACTCTTTGAAGAAGAAAATCACTCATCATTTATACAACTGCTTCACGCAGTTGAAACAATGAGATTGACACTGTATTATCAAGTAATGAATCTATAACTTCTATTCAGCATGTGATGCTCAAGTAAACTTTTGATGAAAGTGTCTGTGCTGTTTAATTATAATGCATTGTCTTTGTTCTACTCTTCATTAATAATATTCTATACAACGATGTTTTGATTCGATTTTCAATTCGAAGATGAAAGATGTTTTCTTTGCATTTGTGATGCTCGTGATTGTAATGTATGTAGAGCTGTGTTCTCTTACTCAATGATTATCATTTATTGAGCAGAGAAATATGTGATGAAAGAGAGATGCACACGATGAAAAGATAGAGTGTGATTGTACTAAGTAACTTTTTTCTTCTCTTGATTTGACTTGTGTCACGTAGACGTTGAATGAATTGTTAGTATAGACGTGCAATCACAATCGTTCAATGTTTGACTCTGATCAATGAAAGAGAATGCGTTCTGATTATTCTCTTGAGCTCTCAAATTTTCATGTGAATAAATAAATGACTTGATGTCAAGTAAACAAGATGAGCTCAAGCTTTCTCAGTATATCAGCATGATCAACGAGTCACTACTTCTTCAAGCATTGTAGTCACGTCTTTCAATACTTGAAACAACTATTTTATCTCATATTTTTTCATCAATTACTTAATGACATTATTGATGTGATGAAGACGTTTCAATATCGACGTAGTCGATGAGTTCTAAATTTTTCGATCACTTGTAATTACAATTCGCAGACTCTTCATCTGAATTGTTTTTTTCACTAGTAATATCTTTTCATCTCTTACTGACATCAACATGTCATTAATCTTCTTTGTAAATTGATTGTGACTGTTAGAAAGAATGTTGTCGCATAAGTGAAAACTTTGCATGATGACTTTTCTGATCATGCAACGTTCTAACATCATTCAAACTGCATTGAATTGAAATCTCTTGACTCTTTTGACTTCTATTCAAAACAGAATAGAATCAAAAGATTCATAGTTGACATCATGTACAGATGAATCTCGTTGTCAGTCATAATAATAATAATAATAATAATAATAATAATAATAATAATAATAATAATAGATTAACAACGAGATTCATCTGTACATGATGTTGACTACGAATCTTTTGATTCTATTCTGTGTTTAAATAGAAGTTAGAAGAGTCAAGAGATTTCAATTCAACGCAGTTTGAATGATGTTAAAACATTGCATGATCAGAAAAGTCATCATGCAGAGTTCTCACTCATGTGATAACACTTTCTTCTAACAGTCATAATTGATCTACTGTCAGAAACTGAGTTAAACTAAAGATACTATCAATATAAAAGACTGATATTATTATTACTTTGATAGAATTTAAATACAAGACAATACATCAGATAATGTATAAGATGAAAGACAAAGAGTGAAAGAAAAGAACGAAAGCTTGACTTTTATATACATGAATCGAGCAGAATCAAGACTAGACAGTAGTTTTATTGACTTAAGATTGCAGAAGTTTGCACATATGACTGAGATAATTGAAACAGAATTGCTGAGACTAGATTAAAATGATGATGACTAGATTAATGACTTAATTCATTGAACTGCAAAACAGATTCAATGAATCGAGATTATTTAAAATATCAATGATTTATGTTCTAAATTTAGACTGATCGTCAAGCCGAGTTTTCATACCTACTTTCTGACTCGCTCAAGTACTCGATATCAATGTCGTGACTCGACTTGAATACTAGATATCAATCTTGTGACTCGACTCGATATTGATCTCGAGTTGAGTCAGAATTCAAGTTCTCGACTCAACTCATCAAGCAATTGAAAATGATGTCAAATATCAAGATTTACTATTTTTGAATCTATTACGTCATTATATTTGAAAGATCTACGTGCAACAAGGAAAACTATTTCTCATTTCTTCATTATCATCTTCTTGTTGTTTGCATTATCTTGTTGCATTATCAATAAAATACATTGCAAGATGTCTGATTCTGATAAGACATATGAATTATCAAGATCTTTGATCGAGAAAGAATCTAATTTCTCGATCGTTCATTCATCTACTTTCAGTAGTCTTCATTCTAATGACTTTGCAAGTCAAGATTCACGAAACATTAATCAGATTTTCGTCGAAAAGAAACGAACTCTTCAAGAAGCAATGAATAGAATTCATCGCGATACTTCTCTTCTAATATTAAGAGAGAATAATCAGTACGTTGAGTGAAGTTCTGATATTAATGCTCAATTTCAACAATAATGACTACAGATGTCTGTTGACGAAAGTGTCATCAACAAGACTCAAAGAAAGATAGGTAATTTACTTTGAACTAAAAAGATCGAAGTAAATAAACAATTCAACATCTGAAATCAGTTTATTCAAATGATCTTGACATTGAAAGAATATTCTAAGATTTCATGCAAGAATTGTTTTAAAATTCTAGATTATTCTACGACTATTGATGAATCTAGTACGTTCAATATGATCAAGCATCTCAAGTCAAATGCTTGTCAGAAACGAAAACGATTCAACTCTCTTTCACAGCTCGAGATATCTTTCGATCATGTAAGTTCAATATGATAATGCAAATAGATAATGCAAAGTTGACGTATTTATAGAAGAAAAGTCATATTAACTTATCATCTCAATTCAATCAACAGAATTGAGAAAAGATATTGTGTCAGATCTTCGTTGCACTGAATTTGTCTTTTCAAATCATCGAAAACGAGCATTTTTAACAGTTACTACAAATGCTTCGTTCAGAGATTACTCTTGTGCATCGCACTAAATTGTCAAACATGATTTTCTTAAAATATGATGAAATTCATGCAAAGATAAAGCAAGATTTAAAAGAGTCACGACGTGTTTCTATTACGTTGAATGCATGATTTAGTTCTCAAAAAGTCGTTTATCTGAGAGTCTTGATATATTGAACGAATGCTGCATTTCAATATCGTGAACATCTCATTGAATTTACATCTTTTGAAGTTGAGCATACTGATCGTCATTTGATGCAAGAGCTGTTCAAGATTTTGAATACATATGATATTAAGAACAAGCTTTTTGATGTTGTTATCAATAATGCAAGCAACAATGACACTCTAAAGAAGAAGCTTGAAAGAGCGCTCAGTCAACGCGACATTTCATGAGATAGAGCACAAAACTCGATATCTTGTATGACTCATATCATCAATCTAGTGACTCAAGAGTTTATCAGAGCTATTGAATCAGAGACTTTGAACGACAATCTCGCTGTGTCATTAGACGACGATCAAGTTGAGAATGTAATCACAAGCAATGATCTTTGCACTGTTGTCAAGAAGATATTTATCAAGTTGATAATGCAAAAAGATAATGCATTTACTAATCAGTGAAACAGATTCGCGCTCTTACTATTGTCATCAACAGTTCTTCTCAACGAAAGCTTCACTTTCTAAAGCTTCAAGTCACAAGGTCTTGAAAATTGATACAAGACATTCGCATTCGCTGAAACTCTATTTATTTGATGCTTTGACGTGCATATCAACTGCGTGACACAATCGATATATGAATCGAGAAATTCTTGACAGATGCAAAGATTCAAGCTATTTGATTAGAGAAGAACGAATGATCATTAGTATTGCTTATTGACAATATGTTAAATTCTTTCTACGAGCTAACTTTGATCATATCTAGAATCATCAATGTTAACATACATTTAGAATTTCGAATGTTTGATGCTCTTTTCAATCATCTCAATGTTATTGAGACGATAGTACGCGATAATGCATGTACTTTACAAGCACTTGTTCTTCGAGCTTGCGAACTAGCTTCTAACAAGCTTGCAAAGTACTATTTCAAGACGAAGAGCAAAGATGAACTGATATACAATCTCGCTATGATTTTAGATTCTACTCAAAAGCTGAATTTGTATCAAGATTGAGATGCAAATGAGAACGATTTTCATTTTTATTACGACAAGTACAGAAAAGAGTTCAAGAACTATTTTCGTTATCATTATGAAGAGAAAACTACAACTGCAGAAGTCAGAGTGCAAGTGACTAGTGATGTTGATCAGATAATGCAATATGATAATGCAATTGATCATTTATTAACAATGCTATAGTCTGTTGTGATGATTACACGAACTCTTCTTCAAAGAACTCAACGTCGCTCTGTATCTGTTAGTGAAGATGATCGATATCTTCGCACTGACGCTATTGTCAAGAAGTTTTCAACATGAAAGTATTGAAGAGACAACATCTCGAACTATTCAAGATTGACTCAAATGACTAAGAATGTTCTCTCATGTTCAATATTCTCTGTAGATATTGAATGAACATTCAGTCTTGCAAGAAGAGTTTGTTGATGAAATCGATCACAAATGACTTCAGAATCAGTTGAACAGATAATGCTTCTCAAGTATTATAATCGTATCATGAACTTGAATTCTGAGAAGACTATCATCGAAGCATGAAATATTTATCGCAGAGAAGAAGATGAAGATAACGCGATTGATGAATCTGATGATTCTTTCAAGACAGATTTGCAGAATGTTTTACGTTCTACTAATGTTTAGATGTTCAATATCATTTCATTTGAAGTTGCTTTTGCATTGTCAATGTATGTAGTATGATAACACAGTTACAAGATAATGCAAAGAGATAATGCAGTTCATAAAGTGTATTGCTATGCTAGACAACTTGATCTGATCAAGATATTGCAAATGCTATTTTCATTGAGCACTCAACTGAATTTCGAGATTGCGCATCAAAGTTTTCATGAGTATCAAATCTCTCTGCTGAAGAATTACTCGCTTAACATGAATAGCAAGAAGATTGCTATCTGCATATGTAAAGCATTATATCAGTAAATGTTGTAAAACATCAATGATAATGCAAATGAGTAATGCACTTACTGACAAGAAATTCACATAGAAACGCTTCTGTGATCTTCTGAAGAGCAAGCAGTGTCGAAGTCTGAATTTTATAGTTTGCATCGCTCATTCTCTGACTCATCTTGTTCATATCAGTCTCATTCTGCATGATTTCGCGAACTACTCTTTCGAATGAGATCTTTGATATCAACAAATTCGCATCTTTCTGATAACGACGTATTTCTCGAAGTGCGACGGTTTCTGACTTTCATTTTCTCTTTGACTGTCACGATAAATTAGCTGTTGATAGCTTGATGCATTATCTGTTTGCATTATTTTCTGAACTTTATTGATCTTGCTTTCAGATAGAGTCTTTAAGTCTGCTCTTGATTCGTTCGTGATTCAATTATCTGATGTCATATCATCACGAGTTGAGATCTTCAAATCATCATGCAATGCGTCTTTAAACTTTCGTTCTAAATCAAGTCTGTCAGCAATGCGCAACAAGAAATGCATTATCTAAATGCATTATCTGTTTGCTTGCAACGAGTCATGATGTATATCAACTGACAACAATTTGAAAAATTGAGACTATCGAGTTGAGTGAGAGCAAAGTGAAGTACGATGTAAACAAGAGATGATGTGTAAACAAGAGATGATGATTGTTGACTGTATTTATAGTAGAATCAATATGACAAATGTTTTGATATTAGCACTAATATGATGAATGTGTTGATCGCAGCTCTAAGATAATGAATAAACTCTGACATTCAACTCTAACTCTAATTTTACTTACATCTCATCTTACATCTATTCTAATTCTAACTTTATCTACGCTCAACGTCTATTCTAACTCTAACTTTTTCTACGTCTCACATCTATTCATTGCACTCATCTATTGTGACTAAGTTCATTAGAAAAAGCACTTCAACATCACTATCAGATAAGAAGATTGTTATGCATTATCTATATGCATTATCATTGAGACTAATCAAAATCGCAGAATGTTCAACCTATTAATTAAGTCGCAGTCAATTGCAAGTAGAAATTATGCGATGAGATGAAACGAAGATCAGAAAACTCTCTATATCAAACAAAGTGCAGATCGAGTGACTCTTTATAAACAACTCATCAAATTGAGAAGCATCAGCGTCTATCAGAAAGTCATCAAAGCGAAGCAGATGAAAATGAAGAACAACATGCGAAATACGATCACGAATGATCGAGTGAAAAAGAGTCTGCATAATAATGCATTTGAGTAATGCATATGTGTTTCAAAAGCTGATTGTATAATAGCTCAATGCTTCGAGACGAATTTGATGAAGAAGACGAGAAAGAAGAAGACTGCGAAGCGAGCGAAGCTCAAAGCGATAGTCATGAAGACAACGTTCAATACTACTTCTACTGTCAATGTATGTACTGTGTTTGATGTGAAAGACAAGACTAACGTATGCATTAGACTATTGCACAACAAGATGAACTTGGGAAAAGCATGTCAAGATACATGATATCTACTATTGAACTAATTCAGCAACGCATTTTACATCATGAAGAATTGAATGAATTGAAGGCGATGAATGATTCAGATGTCATACAAGAATTCGACAAATTCATGAGCGCATTTTCGAATGAAAAAAATGCGATTGATCGAAAGATAGTTAATTCACTAGGTTCATCAGATGATGAATCTGACGATATCATTGAGATTGACGACGATGACAAGAAGGTGAAATTTAGCAAGAGAGATGACGATGCAGATATGATTGAGAACGAGAACGAGTACGAGAAGAAGTACGAGAAGAAGTACGAGAAAAAGAAGAACAAGAAGAAGAAGAATGATGAGATAATAGTGATCTCAGATTAGCAGTAGTAAATGAACAAGCATGAATTTCCTTCAATCAATTGCATTACTCTGTTGCATTATCAGACACTCAGATAGATATTAGTAGTACTTCGCTTCATGTCTTGACGAGTCGAGTCGAAAATTTCAAGTCGATACTCGATCTCAATCTTCTGACTCGACTTGAATACTCAAGTCGAATCTTCTGACTCGACTCGAATACTCGAGTCAAGAATTCTGACTCGAATCAAGTCTTGACGAGTCGAGTACTCGACTCGACGCGATCAGTCTATAGAATTGTAACAAAAAGAAGAGAAACATAAGCGAGTTAATAGAGAATGATTGAACTACGCTGTCTGATTAGAAGTGTAGCATATGAACATCTCTGTAAGACATGATCAATCTGCATGAGAAAGATTTTTACAAATAATGTGAAACAGATGAGTTGCACACTTTCAAGCGAAGTGAGCGTCTGCGAGACGTGATATACAATGACGATGACTGTCGATCTTGAGAATCTCATTTCTTCACTGAGCTCTGATTCTTGAATGTCTTGATGATAGAATCAACTTCTAGTCAAAGACATTGTCTGTATAGCTTGAGAGAACAGTAGTGTGTATCGATGTGATTAAAGAAGAAATCGACTGTGATATGCATGCGTATTGCAAACGAAACGTCTGTGACTCATGCTTAAGAAGTAAACTGTCAAAATCTGAACAGTGAGAGATCTCGTTCATCTTAAACTGTGAATCTGTCAGAGAGAAATCAGCATAAAGATTGTGCTCTATGTATGTTGCATGCAACATATACAACATATTTTTGATAAATGAGCGTGAAGTCAACGACATCATTTGAGAGTCATCTTGTGTTCAACGTTAACATATCATCGTCAATGCGAAATCATTATGAGAAATTTGAAGTAAAGATCTTCATCAAAGAAGAAGAAGAAGTAAAGAGAATCATGAAAACAACAATGAAGAACATAGTGAAGTGAGCGAGAGAGATTGACGTCGACAAGACGCTGTCAACGCGCAAGAACATAGAGATGATGAAGAGATGATCAAGACTGCTGATATTTCAAGTCAAGACGAAGAGCAGTAAAAGAACATTGAAGAAAAACGATTTTTGAATCAAAGAGATATCATTGAACATATGTCTGCGCGAAATTAGTTTTGAAGTAGTGATACATGAAATTAGAATCGAAGAAATGTTTAAAAACATAGAGAAGAAAGAAATTAGAATGCTCATCAAGATCAACAAAGACATACATTCAAAGATGATGATCAAGAAGATTGAGTGACTCACAAAGAAGAGTGAGCAGAAGAGATACATTTCACTGATGATTCACATAATCAGCGCTGAGATGATGAACAAGCTGATCAATGAGAGAGTATGTCATGAGATCGACATAAAGATCACACAGTTCTACGATTTGAGCTGCAGAGTGCATCAGTGTCTAAAGTGTCAAGAATATGATCACAAGATGTATGAGTGCAAAAATAAGCAGAAATGCGTTTACTGCATGCTGAATCATCGCTTAAAGCACTGTTCTTACAAACAGACTTGAAACATGTGAAAATGTGAAGCATGTCAAGACACACACAGAGTCTTTGATTCTCAATGTCATAAACGACAAGCTGAAAAAGAAAGAATAAAGAGAGTTACAAAACACAGATCTTTATATCATGTTGTACAAGAGCAGAAAAAACTCAAAGCAGCGATGTCAAAGACATTCACAGAGACATTTATCAATCTGAAATCGCTGATGAACAATGACTTGAAGAGAAAGCAGAGACGCTCAATGAATGAAAGTCATCTGCTCAGCGCAGTCGTCACATCAGAAAACACTATACTAAATCACTTGATAAAGAAGTCAAGATCAAATGAATCAAAGTCAATATCAATCACATCGTTGTTAATGTCATCTTCTGTTGAGAATCTTACAAGTGAAGCAAATGCTTTGCAGACACTCAAGAAAACATTAAACAGTCTGAAATGTGAACTTTAATGTTTCAGCAAAAGAAGCTTTGAATACTACAGTACAACGTTCACAAGTTCAGAAACAAGATGATGATAGTGTTACTACATGAGAAAAAGATAAAAAACTATGACATTTTAATTCTTCAAGAACTCTGACAATTTGATGACATTTTCAAAGCATACTGCTCAGCAACTGTTGACTTCACGCTGAAGAATAATGAAGATAGAATCTGTTTCTACATAAACAAGAGAATCGACAGCAACATCTGATACTCAACATGACACTTCAAAGATGTAGACACAATTACGCTATAAACATTAACAGATGATGCACAGATGATTCAGAAAGTTATAAACATTCATGAAGCATACAATTCGTCACTCAGAAATCATAAAATCATTCATGAAAAAGAAAATCTTTCAAACATCGAAAAGATGCTGCACATGTTGAAAGAAAGCATTCTTGTAGAAGACTTCAATCTGCATCACTTCACATGAAGAGAATCATTCTACTCAAGATAACATTTATTGTCAAATAAGTTAATTGAAATGATTACAAACATTGATGCATCGCTAGCATTATCTCAAGACACAATTACAAGAAATTATCAAGAATCTCAAATGACAATAGATTTAATCTTCATGACAGAGAGCATCACAAACAGATTGATACAATGTAAAATCAATGAAAAAATGAAAAACTTTTCAGATCATCTGTTGATACAGACAGTAATAAATCTTAGAGTCTGCAAAGAGTCAGCGCGAAGATTATGTTGCAACTGAAAGACAATGAATGAAGAGAAATTCATCAATACTTTAAGAGAACAGATGTCAGAATCACTGTCGAATCAAAAGATGAAACATCAGCGCATAAATGAATACACGAAGCAATTGCTGAATGTATTGAGAGAAATCATCGAGATTTTCACTCTTTAAGCGAGATCACAAAAAATAATCAAAGCAGAGTGAACGAAGATGTGTACAAAAATTATCAAGAGTATGCAATAAATAAGAAGAGATTGTTGAATCATTGATGACTGAGTAAAGTACATTCAAGCATGCAATAAGAAGAGCAAGATTATCAGAAAACAGAAGCGCAGTGAATATTGAGAGATCATGCAGAATGTTGAGCAATTCTCAAGAGAACTGTTTCAAATCACGAAATGAGCAAGAAATGCAGTTGTAGACACACTCACTTAAGCAACAATTTTCTTACTGACGAACTTAAAGTGTTCTGACATCATCACAACAGCGCAGAATAAAGCGAAAATGATGTTTCAGACTCACTTTTCATCATCTTCAGAGATTCTCATGCTGAACACAATAGACTTCAAGTACTCATTCTTGATTGAAGATGATGTTTCGCTGATGCATCATAAAATTAAAAGAGTTGTTTACAAAGCAACATCTGACAAGATGTTGAAATACATGAGATATACAAATAGAATAATGCGTAAACTCGTCGATGACACATTAGAACAAATACGCTCTCTCTTTGAAAGATGTCTACAGAAGAGAATACAGTCAACTCAGTTCAAGAGCGCAATCACAATAGTGATGTGAAAGTCAGACAAGAAAGATTACTTCAATGCAAAGATATATAAATCAATTGCATTATTCAATACACTGAGCAAAATATTAAAGTTCATCATATTTGAACATTTGCAAAATGTTGTAGAAGCTTGCAACTCAATATCAAACATTCAGATGAGAGCTTGCAAGCACAGATCAACAGATACGACTTTGCAACTAATTATAGAAAAGATACATACTGTGTGAAGTGACATGAGAAGAAAAGTAGTCTCACTGCTGAGTCTAAATGAGAAGAATGCATTTAACAATGTGATGCACAGCAAACTTTTACACAACATGAAGAAGAGAAAAGTTTCTAGACTGCTTCTTGAGTTTGTGAAGAACTTTCTGAAAGATCAACGCATCACGATCACAATTGATGATTACATGATGATGAAATGCAACGTGAACATTAACATATCACAAGACTCTTTACTATTGTTAATATTATATCTGTTCTACAATGCAAACTTGTTAAAAGCATGTGATGACATCAAACTGAGAACTAGCTTCACAAACTTCATGAATGACATCAATATCTTGACATACGAAGAGTTTATGAAACGCAACTGCAGAGTTCTTAACGAAATCTATGATAGATGCAAACAGTGATCAAAAACGCATGACATCAAATTCTTGATGACAAAGCATAAGCTGATTCACTTTATGAAAACTTCTAAATGATTCAATATGAAAGTTGACGTAAAGCTAATAAAACATCAGATTAACTTGAAATCAGATATCAGAATCTTGAAAGTTCAACTGAACTTCAAGCTGAAATGAGTGACTCACATGCATTATGTTGAAGCAAAACTAGTGATTAAACAAAAGATCATGCAGACAATCATTGAATCTACTTGAGACTCATCAATGATAATGAGTAAGCAAATATACTTCGCGATGACGCGCTTTCTGCTTAGTCACGAAGTCATCATATGATATACATCACAGAGAGTGAAAGATCATCAAAAGAGTCTGAACATCAAGCTGAGATCAATGCAAGAAAGAGCATTGTGACAGATCATCAATGTTTATCAAGTAACATCAACAAAGATTTTACAGATGAAAACAAACATGATGTTGATAAATATTCACTTATGAAAGCTGATACAAAGATCGATAACAAACATGAACTCTTGAAAATCAGATGAAGTTATCAAGATGACAATGCATTGAATTCGCAACGACTTGATATTCAAAAGAGATTGAAAATCAAAGCTGTGCAAAACATCTTTACAGCTGAAGCGAAAGTGAATAAAAAAAATACTTAAATAAACGAAGATGAATTGAAGTCATTTCTACACAGCGACTCTCTGATCAGAATCATCAAAGATAGTTATAGTTGCAAACAAGAAAATGTCAATAAGACAATACAATCTCGACACATTTACATTGAAGCAAAGAGTTTACTTGAATAATAACAACAGCAAAGATGATGTTACAGCGATCGCGATAAGAATGAACTGAGAGCTAAATAAGAGATTGAGAAGATTGACTTTAATCATCACTCATCATGATGAGCTGAAAGAATTAGTCGTGAGAGCGAAACATCTTGCAGACGTAGCGACAGTGAATCAAAAGTGTCATGAAAAGATATATAAAATATACAGTGACAGTCAGATCTCTTTGAAAGCAGTGAAAATCATGACATCAACAAAAGATCAAACACGTCTGCGATGAATTCAGACTGCACATGAGAACATTGAATCTTAAGAAGTCACGCTGAAGTTACATTGAGTGACAGAATATGCAGAAGTGCTTGAAAATGAAGCAGTAAACAAGATGACTGATGATGTACATGAGTTATCTTTATTGCTGATTGAGCATCAGCGCATTGAGATGATGATGTGACTGACGCTCATACAGAAACAGATCAGACAGACATGAAGAATAGTCCGAAGAAAGAAATTCAACGCAGCTCATTTTCAATATTTGACATCAAAGATAACTCATCAGCATCTGCATCTACACAGAAATCATGCAAAGTCTCACAGCGCATTGCTGACGCAACTACGCATGAAGAAAATTAACTTCAATCAATTTCTACATGAGAGATGAGTACTTGATATCACTACGACAACGTGCGAATGTGACAGAGATTGAATGTCGATCAAGCACATTCTATTAACATGTTCTAAATGAAAGATAGAATGAAAGATGATGCAATGTGAAGAAAACATCATGAACTTGAGAAAGCTTCTAGAAATCATGAGCGTAACAACAGCAATCATTCAAATGATACTCTTGATAAGCATACTGCATCAATTTCAAACTGTGACATTATTAAAGAATCAAATGAAAGAGAAAGAAAGTAAAGAAGAAACAAGCTTATAAAGTTCTTGCATTGAGAACAGTTACAGTATAGAGCGCAGAAAAAAGCGATAGTAGATACGAAAAGAGCGCTACGCTAGCGCAGCGCTCGCTACATTATATAGAATCTCGCATAGACTCATAATAAGTGTTGAATTAAGTAAGAATTTCAAAAAAATTTGCGTTTGTGATACGACTCATCACATTATTCATTACTTTCACTTAATGTTCAACAGTTGACTCTTTGATGATGTTGATCATGACAAGAGCATACACAGTAGACTCATCTTGTAGAGCTTTCATAAAATCTTCTGTGATGAATAACTTGAATGCATGCTCATTCATGTCAAAACGTCATGTTCTTATGATCATGTCTATTCAAATATGCTTGAATTGCATATTCAATATACTCAGAATCAGAGAAGATTCTTTCTTGTCAATAGCATAAAAGATACTTATATCTTTTTTCTTTATATTTCAGCTGTCTTTCAATCGATAACACATCTTATAAACGTCATAATAATAGACATTCTGATCATTCATTCAGATAGATCTTGAAAGATTGACGTTCAGCAATGATATATCTTGCTCGATGATGAAATGTTGACTAATCACGTTTATCTTGACGTTGATATTCATGTGAATCTTTGTTTCTGTCTTCTGATCTCTCTGAATTACATGCTCTTTATATATAAAAGTCTTTATGAAGAGAACTTCTTGTTTTTCTCTCAATGATTTGAAGTGTTCATCAAGAGCTTGTCTTTTTTCAAAATCTTGAAATGACTCATATGTGACATTGAATCAATAAATACTCGATTCACATCAAATTCTTTTAATCTATTCTTGATCTTTTCATCTTTACAATCAATAAAGTAATGATTCTTTTGATTGCATGTGTAGCACGTTATGTTAAACAAATTCTTGTTATAACGTGATGAAGTGTGTAAGCTTGTCTTTGATGAAGAATTAAGTCTGATTAATCGATGAGATTTCTTTCACTTTGAATGAGTCTTCTTGTTGATTTTATCTCAATCATGCAAGTCTTCGTCTTGAGATCATTTTAACGACAAGACATGTTCTTTTCGCAGATTTGTTTTCAATCGAGCGACAAGATTGATTAACACATCTCATGTGATAGAAATTGATTGCACATTAGTAATGATCACATGCAGCTCAGATCTCAACTTGATGAATAAATGAGCTCGCTTATGCTCATCACTATACAACGAAAGTTGATGTTTCAAAGTGCTCAGATGAGCTGCAAACGTTTGTATCATCTAATCTGAACGTTGCGATGCGTTCGTGTACTGCTGAGTCACGTCTATGTCTCGATTCATCAAATTTTCGATTAGATTCAGAAGAAAGTCGATAAAATTGAATCACATCTGCTGAGCTGCAGACATAGTCTCTTCGTGATTGAATCAAAGTTTCTTTGATTCATTCTTTAGATAAATCATGCAGTACAAAATCTTTTTCTCATCACTTTTAAAATATCAAGAGATATTTCAAAATGAGATTTTGACATCATGAATTCACTTTCTATGTTCTTTTATGATTTTGTCATGATACTTCTTCAAAGACATTGAAAGTCTTTACTTCTGCAAAATGATCTTGTGATGACTTCATTTCATCATCATCGACACTATGAAGATGATGCGTAAATCATTTGAATTCTTCGTGAGAGCTTAAGTGAAAGCTTAAAGACTTTTCTTCATTGTTTCAATGATTTGCAGAGTCTCAATCTCTGATCGAATAGCTACTAGCTTCTGTTTCTTTCGCAGTTCATCATGTTGAAGCATTGCTCATGTCAGCTGTTCATTAATATCAAGAGAGAGTTCATCTTCTGCTTCTTCACTTTCTGATTTCATTATGCAACGTTCATTTTCTGATATGATATCTCATGAGATTGAAATATCATTGTTTCAATTCTGTTGCAATCATGTTACTGTTATCATGCTTGAATATTGAATCATCATCTTTAAGAAGAATTTAAAATAATTAAAACTGTGATGATTAAGTTTACTAAATGAATAGATGAAATTTATAAGAGTGATATGACAATGTGATATTCTAAGCAGACACAGAATGAGTATATATTATGATAGAGCTAATTATTAAGAAGCTCTCGATAACTCGAGAGAATTGATTAACTATAGAGAGTTTGTCAAGCATTGTCAAGTCAAGCACGACATAACTCATGATATATTAAGTCAAAAATATGACGTAGTCTAAATGATGTTTTGACAGAGTCATAAAGTTTTAGAGCTAACTCAGATCTGATCTTCAACTCAGTCTCTGACTTTAATCTCTGATTTAATCTCTATAAGTCAATTCATCATGACAATGCAAGTCAAACGTCAAAGCATTTACGATTGATAATGAGATTTATCTGTACAAGATGCTGACTATGAATCTTTTGCAAGCTATGCTTGTCAAAAGAGCTGAACAATCTTATTAACATCAACAAAGCAGTAACAGCGCTTTACTCACGTGTTGAGCTCATACACAGTCAAAAAGTGAAGCAATAACAACGTGATCATCAACGTGTTGAAGCTTGCACATACACAGAATGAGAGCAACGTCTTTGCATACATGCTGCAACTCATATACAACATATACATATATATTACGAAGGCACGATTCAGCTTTTGCGCACATACAAATAAGCATGATGCAGTAAATCGATCGGTTTTTCGCATTTTCAGACCGATTTACACGCAGCGCAATCACACACAGAGCAGTAACAGCGCTTTATTCACACGTTGAACTCATATATAATATACACACATATACTGCGAAGACATGATTCAGCTTTTGCACATCTACACGTCTGCATGATGCAGTAAATCGATCGATTTTTTGCTTTATCAGATCGATTTACATGCATTGCAAGCACATACATTGCAAAGACACGACACAGTCTTTGCTTATATACACAGAACGACAGCAACGTCTTTGCGCACATGCTGCAACTAATATACAACATTCACACAGTCATTGCAAAGGCACGACTCAGCTTTTGCGCATATACACATCTGTGCAACGCAGTAAATCAATCGATTTCGATTTTCTGATCAATTTACATGCATCACAAATACATAAATCAAAGCTCATCTAGTTCATTCAGCTGAGTGATCATACAGCGAACTTGAAAGTTCATGTTGAAGTGATCAGCTTTCATCTATATAGATCAAAGCTCATTTAGTCTGCTCAACTAGATGATCAAACAGCAAACGAAAACTTACGTCGAAGTGATCAACTTTCACAATACATTGATCGCTCGTCTAGCTCGCTCAGCTAGATGATCAAACAGCAAATTCGAAAGCTCACGTCAAAGTGATCAGCTTTCACAATTTCGATTTGTTTATATAATTACTTGATTATATAAACATGTCGTGCGCTCGTATGCACACTCTAACAATCTGACTGCTCAATGAGAAGATATACAGCAGTGATTATGACTAGATTACATGTAATTTAGCATGCACACAGCGCTTCAGTGCTACTATTTAGATAGATAGCATCGTGTTTCATAGTCTTAGACTGCATAAGCACGTAAAACTTGAAGAAATTAAAAAAAAATCGATTTGAGTGCTTTGCTTAACTCATGCATTTGTGATCTGAAGTGTGCACATTTCATTTGTTGAATAATCTTGTTTTTATGATCATTGTGCTTCAGATATTTATTTCACGCTTCTAATGTGTTTTGCATTTTTCATATGATTCAGAGTCGTCTTGATTTCATTACTACTTCGAAGCAGCTTTGATTTCAAAAGTCTCTTACTCAATTTGATGACTTTGTCAAGAAGATAAATTTCTCAATGATTTTTTATAACACTCTGATAATCTTGCACACTCTGTCATTCATCATAGTCTTGTCATCTAGAGAGCATTTCAAAGATAAATGTATTTGCAGATAAGCACTTAATGCTTCTGTATTCATTTTCTTTCAAAGTCATCAAGTCAAGAATTGCACTGAGATTGTTTATAAACATAGCTTTGTGATGATTGAAAGATAATTCAATCTCTAATGCAAATTGATTTGTATTTTGCACTTGCATGTCATGAACTGTATTTTCTCGCTGCTAAAGACTAAATCAATCATCGTAAATTGATTGTGAGCTTCGCAAGTAATAGTGTCTGATTTCAGTAATAATTTCAGTCTTGTGTTTGTAATGATGTTTAGTAAAGTATCAGTCATCATATGATGAGTGAAGCATCTTTGTTTCTTTCAATAAGAATGATGTAAATTGAAATCTTTTATAATCAGTTATTTGCAATCATTCTTGAGTAGTTCATTCAAATGAGAAATGATTAAAGATCTCTCTGTGAATGTAGTAGACAGTGAGCATGAGTTGTAAACGTTTAGAAGTCTTAGCGTCTGTGTTTCATCATCTGCATTGCAAGTTAATATTCTGATTAAGCAAATGTCTGACTCAGCTGTTTCTACTATTCATTGATCGAATCTTAAATGTTTGTTAATGTATATGCATGTTCTTGATTGAGATGACGAGTTTTTCACTAGATGAAAGAAGTTGTGTGCTGAACTAAATGACTGTGAGTCGTTGTTGTTGCAATCTTGCTTCTGTATAGCTACTATGTCAAATTCGCGAACTTCTCTGTTAATTAAAAATGATTCTTGAATTCTTAATGACTTTCTGATGTTGTACTGTAAAATTCGTAGAAAAGATTGTTCTGTCATAGAGTTATTCATAGCTGTTGTTGACTCTGCGATGAGAAGACTCTTTGTATGCTTTCGATCACTCACGCGTTGAGCTCACACACAGTCGAAAAGCGAAGCAATAACAACGCGATCGTCAGCGTGTTGAAGCTCGCACATACACAGAATGACAGCAACGTCTTTGCATACATGCTGCAGCTCATATACAACATATACACATATATTGCGAAGGCACGACTCAGCTTTTGCGCACATACAGACAGACGTGATGCAGTAAATCGATCGATTTTTCGCATTTTCAGATCGATTTACACGCAGCGCAATCACACACAAAGCAGTAACAGCGCTTTATTCACACGTTGAGCTCATATACGACATACACACATATATTGCAAAGACACGATTCAGCTTTTGCACATCTACACGTCTGCATGATGCAGTAAATCGATCGATTTTTCGCATTATCAGGTTGATTTACATGCATCGCAATCACATACACTGCAAAGACATGACACAGTCTTTGCTCATATACACAGAACGACAGCAACGTCTTTGCGCATGCGCTGCAACTCATATACGTCACACACATACACATTACGAAGGCACGACTCAGCTTTTGCGCATCTACATGCTCGCATGATGCAGTAAATCAATCGGTTTTTCGCATTATCAAATCGATTTACATGCATCGCAATCACATACACTGCAAAGACACGACACAATCTTTGCTCATATACATAGAACGACAGCAACGTCTTTGCGCACGCGCTGCAACTAATATACGACATTCATACAGTCACTGCAAAGACACGACTCAGCTTTTGCACACATACACATTTGTGCAACGCAGTAAATTGATCGATTTTTTGCTTTATCAGATTGATTTACATGCATCGCAATCACATAAATCAAAGCTCATCTAGTTCGTTCAGCTGAGTGATCATACAACGAACTTGAAAGCTCACGTTGAAGTGGTCAGCTTTCATTTACATAGATCAAAGCTTATCTAGCTCGCTTAGCTTGATGATCATACAGACAAGTCGAAAGCTCACGTCGAAGTGATCAGCTTTCACAATTTTGAGTTGTCTATGTGATCACTTGATCATATAGACAGTTCACACGCTCGTATGCGCACTCTATCAATGTGACTGTTCAATGAAAAGATATACAGCAGCGATTATGACTAGATTACATGTAATGTAGCATACACACAGCGTCTAGATAGTGTCATAGTCATGAACTGCATGCACTTAATGAAGAAGAAAAAAAGAAGAAAAAAAAGTATAATGACTAAAAGTCTGACTGAATTGAAAGCTCAACTTCAAAGTTCATGTGCAAACAAAAATCGTGACAGTCACAAGAACGTTACACTCGTTGTTTAAATTAATGAATAGTGAGTGAGAATTAAACGTCAAATCAGAAAAGTAGTTATATCTGACATGCATCACATGTATTAACGATTATGACGTTGAAATATGATGAAATAATCAAAAAAGCTACTTAGTTAAATTTCGTAAACTGCAAAACGCTGCATTAGGAAAAATTCTGAGTGCATTTTAACCATCATCGATAAATGCTATGCAAATAGAAGTCGAAATTTCGTTGATGAAGATACAATTAGATCAAAAGTGCAAGAACTATGCAATTTGAATAGTTGAGTTATTGAAAAAACACTCTATCAGAAAAAGAACATCTATTACATACTCATCTCAATACTCTATCAAATTGAATCTAGATTTGAATGCATCAAAATATCTGAACTGAAACGAGATGAAGACGAATGTATCTCAAAAAGCTAAGAAGAGCAAAGACAGACTCACGCAGATATATTGAATATTGAACAAAGTGCAAAAAACACTGAACTCAATAAAAGAAATCGAATTTTCTCACTTCAAGAAATCGTAAGAGCAAGAAATCAAGCATTTAGCAAAACTTCAAATCGAATTTGCAAAGAGCGAAACGTGTGATACGATCAATACACACTATAGAGAATTAGAAAGAATCATCAAAAAGGCGAAAAACATAGTGATGTACACAGATGCATCGCAAATTCAAAAAAAGATAGCAGAAGTTGAAACAGAAATCGAAACAACAGTGATATTTACATATAAATTCGTTAAATGCAGCAAAGCGACAAGCATTTCAGGCAAAATCATCATAACGAAAGCAAAATTGCAAGCTATTAGCGATGCAATCGCAATGTGCAGCGAAGAAGCACTCAAAAACAGCGAAATTTGAGTGTACATAAACAGTCAAATGACTTTGCAAAGACTAAATGCAAAGAGCAACATTAATGTGAGATTATTTAATGATATACGACAAAATTTGATCAGTTTACATCAGAAACAATGTCAAATTTGCATACAGTGAATATCAAGTTGCAAAAGCATTATTGAAAATGAAAAAGCAGATCAATTGATCAAAATTGCTGCTCAAGAAGTATCAGTTATTGACAACATGAAAGCAATCATCATAAGCTTTGTCAAAAAGCAAATTTGCAAAAAGATGAAATTACAATAGTTAGAGATCTGAAAAAGCAGTATCAAAAAGGAAAATCAGTATCAAAAGATCATATTGAATGTGAATTTAGGTCACAAATCATTAAAAGAGCTGAGAAAAATCGATAAACTAACGTTTTCAATCTTTGTTCAGCTGAAAATGAAACATGACTATTTCAAGAGCTATTTGCATCGATTATCAGAGAATAATTTGAATAAATGCTATGAAATATGCAATGCAAGACAAACGTTGAAGCATTTACTGCTAAACTGCAGACATTATAGAGCAAAGCAGAGAAAGCTTAAGAAAAAAGCTTAGCTCAAAAACACAAACATCATATTGACACTGTTCATCATCAAGATTGAAAGAATTGCAACATTAAAGTATTTGAAAAATACTCGAATTGCAATGAGAAAATGACTATTAGAAACGAAAGAGTAGAACGTGAAGAGAGGGAGAAAATGAAGAAAAACGAGAGTACGATTGCGAGAATTTGAGCAAGAGCGCTTGTATGCACAAACTATCAATGTGATTGATCAATGAAAAGATATAAAGCAGCGACTTTGATCAGATTACATGTAACGTAACACATACACAGCGTCTAGACAGTGTCATAGTCATAGACTGCATGCACTTAATGAAGAAAAAAAGAAGAAGAAAAAAGCGCTTATCTTACTTCTAAGTTCTAATCATAGTTCATAATCTTATAAATTCATAGATTGAATTATAATGCATTATCTTTTTGCATTATTTTGAAGAGTATTTGATAGAAAGTTATGATGAAAATCATGAAGTCTTCATGATGAAGACTGTTTGATCAAGCTATATACATTTATCTAATATTTTATTGAATCAAATTGAGTTTTTGAGTTGAATTGTTAAGTCAAGCTTTTTAACTCGACTTAAGTTCTTGAGTTCAACTTCTCAACTTAACTCAACACTTTTTCAAAAAAAATTTAATTCAACTCAATACTTTTCAAGTTAAGTACTTAACTTGACGTGATCAGTCTATTATTCAAGCATTTGAAGAAAATATATGATGATCTAAATAAGAATTGAAAGTATCATCATAAGTATAATGCTTTGAAATAAATTAACAAGTTTTTCAATATCTTTTACTTTAAGTTTATGAAGTTATTCAATTATCTCAATTACAATGATTGCATTCTGATAAATGATTTTCAGAATAAAATTAATAATCACTTGCAAGATATTTTATCAATTTGTTTTAAGAATTTTGTCTCACTTACTCATTTAAAGAACTTTCTTCAAGATGTGAATAATAAACAGCGAGTTAATTATCAGCTACACAATGAGTAATGAATCATCAAAATCATTGCAGTATTTGATAAATGCATGACTTTCTTATTAACACTGTCAATCTTTATAATCAATTATGTTAAACTCATGATCTTTTCTATTCTTAAATCTGATCAAGTGAGAATGCTCATCATCTGCTATACATGCAAGATTTCAGATCATTTATTCAAGAATTAATCTCAGTTAAACAAGATTAATACTTCAACATCACATGCTTTCATCTTTCATTTACATAAAACCATCATTCTTAACTCTTAAGAATAAAAAGAATGAGAAAATGTTTATTGAGAATAATGAAACAAAAAACTAGTGACTTTCATCAAAGATGCAGTGAAAAATGTGTTAATTTCTTCAATAATGAGCATGTCAGATGATTCTTTTACTTTTAAATCTTTGACTACTGAATATATACTTTCTAACAATGAAATTAGTTACTTATTAAAATCATTGATTGATATTAATGAAGTGATCATGCAAATTGTTTGTGATCAGTTGCAAATCAAGTTTCTGACTTTGATCAAAGCAAAGTTAATATAAGAATTTGATGATCATTATGCAAAAAAACTCATTACTCATGTCATTTATTTGAATCTAACGATTCAAGATTATACAGTAAACATTGTTTTTATATTGATCACTCAATTAAAACAACATTAAATAATTCTAGAAAAAACATGAATGAATAAAATAAATTTGAAATTAGTGATTTTGAGACAGTATTTAAATGATATCTTAATAAAAGAATGAATTAAGCACTTCATTGATTCAAATCAAAACGAAAAGCTTTTCTTGATATCAATCTCTTTTGACAATAGAACATCATTGACATGATGCTTGCACTTCATTCTGATCATCAGAGACAAATGATGAGCATCATTGATGTGATGTCAGCAAGTGAGCAAGAGATGAGTATCACTATCTTGCAGAAGAATTCAATCAAGACGAAGAATATACATGAGAAATTGAACAAGCTGCAAGTACTTTATGAGCTCAACAAATGTAGAAACAACAAGCTGATGCTCTGAAAGAAGATGAGAAGATTGACAAAGATGATAGAAAAGCTTACGCGTCAACGCGTCGCTGCATCAACTGTCAATCAACGCATGAAGAATCAGCTGAAGAGATTGAAAAAGATAATGAGCAGACTTGAAAAGAAGTTCGCGAAGAAGAAGAAACGCGTTGACAACTGAGCGAAGAGAGTGAATGAGAAATCAACAATGTCGTTTAAGAATCATCTTGTTCTCAGCGTTGATGTTACGTCATCAGTGCAAAATCATTGCAAGAAATTCAAGATTAAAATCTTTGTTAAAGAGAAAAAGAAAATCAAGAGAATCATGATGACAACAACAAAGAACATAGTGAGATGAGCGAAAGAGATTGACATCAACAAGACGCTATTAACATGCAAGAACATAGAAACTATGAAAAGATGATCAAATTTACTGATATTTTGAATCAAGATCAAAAACAGTAAAAAAATACTGAAGAAAAACGATTTTTGAATCAAAAAGATTTCATTGAACACAAGTCTGTGCAAAGTTAGTTTCAAGACAGTCATATATGAAATTAAAGATGAAGAAATGTTTAAAGATATAAAGAAAAAGAGAACGAAAGTACTCATCAAGATCAACAAAGACATACATTCAAAGATGATGATTAAGAAAGTTAAGTGATTCACAAAGAATAGTGAACAGAAGAGATACATCTTGCTGATGATATACATAGTCAGTGTTGAGATGATGAACAAGCTAATTAATGAGAAAGTATATCATGAAATCAACATAAAAATCACGCAGTTCTATGATTCAAGTGGTAAAACACATCAGTGTTTAAAGTATCAAGACTATGATCATAAAACATATGAATGCAAAAACAAGCAAAAATGTATTTACTGTGCATTAAATCATCACTTAAAGCACTGTTCTCATAAACAGACTCAAAATATGTAAAAATGTGAGACATGTTAAGATATACACAGAGTCTTTGACTCTCAATGTCATAAACAATAGATTGAAAAAGAGAGAATAAAGAGAGTCATGAAACACAGATCTCTATATCACGTTGTACAAGAGCAGAAAGAACTCAAAGCAATGATGTTGAAAACATTCACAGAAACATTTATCAATCTGAGATTGCTGATAGACAATGACTTAAAGAGAAAATAGAAACGCTTAATAAATGAAAGTCATTTACTCAGCGTGATCATCACATTCGAAAACACTATATTGAATCATCTAGTCAAGAAGTCAAAAACAAATGAGTTGAAATCAATATCAATCACATTAATTTCAATATCATCTTCTTTTGAAAATCTTACAAGAAAAGTAAGCACATTGCAGATGCTCAAGAAAACATCAAACAGCTTTAAATGTGAATTTTAATGTCTCAGCAAAAGAAGCTTTGAATACTACAATATAATATTCACAAGTTCAGAGAAAAGATGATAATAGCATTACTACATGAGAAAAAGATAAAGAATTATGACATTTTGATTCTTCAAGAACTCTAATGATTTGATGAGAATTTCAGAATGTACTGCTCAGCAACTGTTAACTTCATGCTGAAAAATAATGAAAGTAGAATCTGTTTCTACATAAACAAGAGAATTGACAGCAACATTTGATACTCAACATGACACTTTAAAGATGTAAACATGATTACATTACAAACATTAACAAATGATACACAGATGACTCAGAAAGCTATACACATTCACGAAGCATACAATTTGTCACTCAGAAATCATGAAGTTATTCATGAAAAAGAAAGTCTTTCAGACATCGAAAAGATGTTACACATGTCAAAAGAATGCATTCTTGTAGAAGATTTCAATCTGCATCATCTCACATGAGAAGAATCATTCTACTCAAGACAACATTTATTGTCAAATGATTTAATTGAAATGATCACAAATGTCAATGCATTGCTGATGCTATCTCAAGACACAATTACAAGAGATTATCAGAAATCTCAAATGACAATAAATTTGATTTTCACGACAGATGACATTATGAATCAATTAATATGATGCGAAATCGATGAAGAAATGAAAAACTTCTCAGATCATCTGTCAATACAGACAATTATAGATTTTAGAGTCTGCAAAGAGTCAGCGCGAAAATCGCGTTGCAATTGAAAGACAATGAATGAAAAGAAGTTCATTAATATTCTGAGAGAACAAATGTTGAAATCATTGTCAAATCATGAAATGAAGCGTTGATGCATAAATGAGTACACTAAGTAATTACTGAATGCACTGAAGAAGATCATTGAGATTTTCATTCTTTGAGCGAGATCTAGACTGATCATTGAGTTGAGTTTCGAGTTGACATTTTGAACTCAAATCGAGATCGAGTCAAGTTGCTCACATTTTCAACTCAACTCAAGTCGAATTGCTCATATTTTTAACTTGATGCAACTCGACTCGACTGAGAATTGAGTCAACTCAACTTGACTCGTCAAGAGAGCTAGATATAGAAAATTTTCCGGTTTTTGACTTTGCATTATCTTTTTGCATTATCTTTTAATAGGGAGTCATAAAGAGAAATCGAAAACATGAAGATTGTTTGATAGAAAGTCATAAAGAGAAACATGAAGATCATTTGATAGAGAGTCATAAAGAGAAACATGAAGAAAAACATGAAGAGAAAAATGAAGAAGAACATGAAGAGAGTCATGACGAGAAACATGAAGGGAAACATGAAGAGAAACATGAAGAAAAACATGAAGAAAAACATGAAGAGAAAACATGAAGATCGTTTGACTTTGGTAGAAAGTCATGATGAGAAAACATGATAGAGAGTCATAAAGAAGATCATGAAGACTATTCAATCAAGCTATTTACATTCATCTAATATCTTGTTGAGTCAAGTCGAGTTTTCAAGTCGAGTTATTGAATCAAGCTTCTTAACTTCACTTGAGTGCTTGAGTTCAACTTCTCAATTCAACTCGACACTTTTTCAAAAAAATTTCAACTCGATTCAACACTTTTCGAGTTGAGTACTCAACTTGAACTCGAGTACTCGACTTGACGCGATCAGTCTACACATAGATCAGAAAAAACAAACTCGATCAATGCATCATTGAGATGATCTGACTATAAGAATGAGAACATCTCTGCGAATCATTTTCTGCTCACTCTGCAGCGAAAGCTAACTAGAATAGAAAGCTTAAATAGCTTTATATTCGTAGCGATCAGAGAACTATACTGTATACAAGTGATTAACGATGTTGAGAAGACGTCTGTTCACAGTATAAGTATAAACAGATATTCAGCAGAACATGTCGAGAGCAGACTGCAAGATGAAATTCACTGATGAACATGAGTGATTAACGATGTTGAGAAGATGTTCATTCACAGTGTCAGTGAATGAAGATATTCAGCGAAACATGTTGAAAGCAGATTGCAGAATAAAATTTACTGTACACAAGTGATTAACAAAGTCAAGAAGATGTCTGTTCACAGTGTCAGTGAAAACATGAGTACATGTTCAGCAGTGCATGTCAGAAGTATGCTGTTGAGAATCATGATTCTAGCAGTGCGAAAAACGCATCTAAATGAAGTACATTTCTCGAAAGATAGAATTTCTCAATTTGAATTAACAACTTCAAGAAGCACAAACATTGAAACGTTGACTCATAGAGATTGCAACGTAACTGAGAAACAGCTTAATTTTGTTGCTGAAACTGTTGATTGCAAACAACTCATTTCACGTGCAATTGTCAGAGTATTAACAATTCATGAAATAACATACAACTTCAGTAGTAAATTCGTAGTTAAGCTCATCAAGATCTTACAGCAAGAAGATGAATTTGCTGTGAGATTAAGAGCAGACGAAATGACGAGTATATAAAAAAGTGACATCGAAGCTTAAACATTGAATAGTCAAGAAATGATAAAGTACAATGAATCATTGTATGTTTCAGAAGATCTTTCTGTCAGAGAAAAGTTGTTGAAACGTCATCATGATGACTCATTAGCGAAACATTTTGATGCTGACAAGATCAGAGAGCTATTAAATTGCAAATATTACTGAAAAAGTATGATCAAGAATGTCAAAGAGTATATAAATACTTGTGACATTTGTCAAAGAGTAAAGATGAAACGTCATCTATCATATGATGAGTTGAGATCATTATTTTGATTCACAGATTCATGAAAAGAAATCACTATGAATTTCATAACAGATCTGTCGCTTAGTAAATGAAAAAAAGTCGTGTATGACTCAATTTTCATAATAGTCGATCACTATATGAAGATGACGCGTTATCTGTTTATGAAGAAAACTTTGACTATTGTAAAGTTAACAAAGTTGTTCTTTGAGAAGATTGCTCTAAGATATGAGATCTCAAGTGATATAGTTATTGATAGAAATAGTCTATTTATCAGTGCATTCTGATCAGAGATCTGCTATCATGTCAAGATGAAACGATGACTAAGCATCGTTTTTCATTCGCAAACAGATGATTAGACAGAATGACAGAATCAAACATTGAAACATTATCTAAGAGTGTATTGTTTCAAAAAGCAAGATGACTAAGCTACACTTCTACTCATAGTTGAGTTCATTTATCATCAGGCGAAGCATGCTTCGTTGAGCTGTAGTTTCTTTAAAGTCATGTATGACTATGATTTAATCTTTGACATATGCATCAAGAACGATGCTATGAAAGAAGAAGTATCAGCAGCAAAAGAACATGTTGAAATGCTGCAAGACGTGCAAAACACGTTGATGCAATGATGACAAAATGCGATCAATGCTCAGACAAAGTACTATAATTGAAAACATAAGTCTAAGTTCTTTAATGTCAACGATTTAGTCATGCTATCAGCAAAAAACCTGAAGCAGAAGAAGTTGAGCAAGAAGTTATCAAATAAAATGATAGAATTCTTTCATATACAAGAACTCATAGACAAGCAGACGTATCATCTTGATCTTTCAGTCATTTATAAAGTTCATTCTGTGTTTCATGTATTTCTTTTAGAGTCATATAATAGTAGACTAAACGATGACTTTATACTCGATTATCTCATACTCAAGCTTATTAATGATGAGTAAGAATGAAAGATAGAAAAGATTCTACAAAAGCGAAAAAGAAAGAAAATCTTATATTATAAGATACAATGAAAAGAATATCTCATTGAATATGATCAATGAATATTGAGCGAAGATATGAAAGATGTTTTGAAGCTTATAGAAGCTTTCAAAATGAGACTGAAATGTAAGCGAAAAGCATAATCACTCACTTTCAAGCATAAACTCATTATTAGAAAAGAAGAATCACTGTATTATAATAGTTTCGTCTTCTAATGAAGCGATCACATGTTTTTGTATTTTTATTTCTTCATTAAGTGCATGCAGTCTATGACTATGACACTATCTAGACGCTGTGTGTAAGCTAAATTACATGTAATCTAGTCATAATCGCTGCTGTATATCTTTTCATTGAACAGTCACATTGATAGAGTGCGCATACGAGCGCGTGAACTGTCTATATGATCAAGTGATCACATAGACAACTCAAAATTGTGAAAGCTGATCACTTCGACGTCAGCTTTCGACTTGTCTGTATGATCATCAAGCTAAGCGAGCTAGATGAGCTTTGATCTATGTAGATGAAAGCTGATCACTTTGACGTGAGCTTTCGAGTTCGCTGTACGATCACTCAGTTGAACGAACTAAATGAGCTTTGATCTATGTATTTGCGACGCATGTAAATCAATCAGAAAACCGAAAAATCGATCGATTTACTGCATCACGCGAGCGTGTAGATGCGCAAAAGCTGAGTCGTGCCTTTGCAGTATGTGTGTGTGTGACGTATATGAGTTGCAGCGCGTGCGCAAAGACGTTACTGTTGTTCTGTGTATATGAACAAAGATTGTGTTGTGTCTTTGCAGTGTATGTGCTTGCGATGCATGTAAATCGACCTGATAATGCGAAAAACCGATCGATTTACTGCATCATGCGAGCGTGTAGATGCGCAAAAGCTGGGTCGTGCCTTTGCAGTATGTGTGTGTGTGACGTATATGAGTTGCAGCGCGTGCGCAAAGACGTTGCTGTCGTTCTGTGTATTTGAGCAAAGACTGTATTGTGTCTTCGCAGTGTATGTGATTGCGATGCATGTACATTGATCTGATAAAGCGAAAACTCGATCGATTTACTGCATTACGCAGACGTGTAGATGCGCAAAAGCTGAATCGTGCCTTCGCAGTATATGTGTTGTCGTGGGGCGAAGCCTCACCTCTCGATGACTCATGGAACAGCATTGATTCGATCGCACCTAGGGTTCACGGAGATATTAGCTACTATTGATAGGGGTTTCCCGAGCATGGCTCAGCCGCACCTTCAGGATTCATGGAAATATAGGCTATCATTCATAGGGGTTTCCCGAGCAGAGCTATTGAGCCGCACCTTCAGAATTCATGAGGACATTGACTATCATTCATAGGGGTTTCCCGAGCAGAGCTATTGAGTCGCACCTTCAGGGTTCATGGAAACATTGACTACTATTGATAGGGGTTTCCCGAGCATGACTCAGTCGCACCTTCAGGGTTCATGAGAATATTGGCTACCATTTATAGGGGTTTCCCGAGCGAAGTTTTCTTCTTCATCTTTTTACTCATCTTTTCACCTTTTTTCTAGGCGAGAGCATCTACATAGAGACATACCTACCTATCTACCTATCTATCTAGTCATCTGTATCTAGCCTACCTTCTAGATCTATCTATCTACTAGATCGATCGTTGCATGTGTTCGTGCTCGCTCTGTTGATTTCGAAGCTTTCTATATCGCATCTGTATTCTATCTCTCAACAGTGTGTATGTCGTATATGAGCTCAACGTGTGAATACAGCGCTGTTACTGCTCTGTGTGTGATTGCGCTGCGTGTAAATCGGCCTGAAAATCGAAACCGACCGATTTACTGCGTCGCACAGATGTGTATGTGCGCAAAAGCTGAGTCGTGCCTTCGCAGTAACTGTGTGAATGTCGTATATTAGTTGCAGCGCGTGCGCAAAGACGTTGCTGTCGTTCTGTGTATATCAGCAAAGACTGTGTCGTGTCTTCGCAGTGTATGTGATTGCGATGCATGTACATCGATCTGATAAAGCGAAAAACCGATCGATTTACTGCATCACGCAGACGTGTAGATGTGCAAAAGCTGAGTCGTGCCTTCGCAGTGTATGTGTGTGTGACGTATATGAGTTGCAGCGCGTGCGCAAAGACGTTACTGTCGTTCTGTGTATATGAGCAAAGACTGTGCTGTGTCTTCGCAATGTATGTGATTGCGATGCATGTACATCAATCTGATCAAGCGAAAAATCGATCGATTTACTGCATCACGCAGACGTGTAGATGCGCAAAAACTGAATCGTGCCTTCGCAGTATATGTGTGTATGTCGTATATAGTGATCACATGTGTAAATCAACAGACAGAAGAAAAAAGCGCAAAGATGCTCAAACGCGCTCGACAAGAGAGCGTAATCATCATGACACAACAAACATTATGTAATCATCACTTCATCAAACATCTTTCACATGAGACAAGATTGCAAACTTCTTCTTCTCTTTTATTGTCAGATTTACATTGAAATGCAAAGATAAAGATTTGAAAGACAACAGATTATGCTAAAATATATCAGAACAATTAGAAACGCGATAGAATATACAGAATAGTGAAACGCGTCAAGCGCATCGCGAGCAATGTCATGAGCTGTCATTGCTTCTTTCAGCTGCAGCTTCTGTACATTAAACGACTCAGACTTGCGTATGTTTTTCTTTTCTTTTTTCTTCATTAAGTGCATGCAGTCTATGACTATGACACTATCTAGACGCTGTGTGTATTTTAAATTACATGTAATTTAGTCATAATCGCTGCTGTATATCTTCTCATTGAACAGTCACATCAATAGAGTGCGCATACGAGCGCGTGAACTGTCTATATGATCAAGTGATCACATAGACAATTCAAAATTATGAAAGCTGATCACTTCGACGTGAGCTTTCGACTTGTCTGTATGATCATCAAGCTAAGCGAGCTAGATGAGCTTTGATCTATGTAGATGAAAGTAGGTGAGCTTTGATCTATGTATTTGCGACGTATGTAAATCGATCAGAAAATCGAAAAACCGATCGATTTACTGCATCACGCGAGCATGTAGATGCGCAAAAGCTGAATCGTGTCTTCGCAGTGTGTGTGTGTGTGATGTATATGAGTTGCAGCGCGTGCGCAAAGACGTTGCTGTCGTTCTGTGTATATGAGCAAAGACTGTGTCATGTCTTTGCAGTGTATGTGATTGCGATGCATGTAAACCGGTCTGAAAATGGGAAAAATCGATCGATTTGCTGCATCGCGCAAGTCTGTAGATGCGCAAAAGCTGAGTCGTGTCTTCGCAGTGTATATGTGTGTGACGTATATGAGTTGCAGCGCATGCGCAAAGACGTTGCTGTCGTTTTGCGTATATGAGCAAAGACTGTGTTGTGTCTTCGCAGTGTATGTATTTGCGACGCATGTAAATCGACCAGAAAATTGAAAAACCGACCGATTTACTACGTCGCATCGATGTGTATGTGCGCAAAAGCGAAGTCGTGCCTTTGCAGTGACTGTGTGAATGTTGTATATTAGTTGCAGCGCGTGCGCAAAGACGTCGCTGTCGTTCTGTGTATATGAGCAAAGACTGTGTCGTGTCTTTGCAGTGTATGTGATTGCGATGCATGTAAATCGACCTGATAATGCGAAAAACCGATCGATTTACTGCATCACGTCGACGTGTAGATGCGCAAAAGCTGGATCGTGCCTTCGCAGTATATGTGTGTATGTCGTATATAAGCTCAACGTGTGAGTAAAGCGCTGTTACTGCTCTGTGTGTGATTGCGCTGCGTGTAAATCGATCGACTTGCGTATGTCATCTAGATGATCTTTCACATACGTTGAAATCATGAGCTTCTTTCTCAGTTTCATCTGATTGATCGTAAAGATCGTAATAAAGATCACATCATCATTTTCTGATACAGTCTTGAATATTGTCTTGAGTTGAAAAAACTCATTTAATGTTCAAATGCATACATTCAAAATCTATGAATTCAAACATAAGCATTTAGCGAGCGCATCAAGTAAGTTTACTCATTGCAATGCATGAAATATCTTTCTTTGCACATCAGACGCAGCGTTGATACATCACTTTTTCATGAAACTTGATATTGCAGCTTTGCGTCATCTCTTCATCATGAAATCTACATGCACATTTAATGCACATTACTTTGTTCAATATCTCAGAAGCATCAGCACTTCTTTCGCTAATTCTCACGACTGAAAGTTGAAAAGAATCAGTAATAACATTTAAACGTTGAGTACGTGACTTACTGTTCTTCTATTACTAGAAGTTCAAGATGAGTCGAGTAAGAGCTTTAACGCTGAGAAAGCATCAAAACTCATTTTGTTGCTTATCTCTTCATCGAAGACATTCAAATCATTGTCAGAATCAACAGATGTAATGAGTTTCAAAACAGAAGATGACGTTGCATGATCACAAGAACATCAAAAATTCAACTTTTTTACAATGATTTATGATTGTTAGATTGCAGTCTCAATCAAAGAAATTTAGAATAAGCATTGCATATCTTGCTTACATCATCAGCTTTGTCATCAGCTTTGTCATCAGCTTTGTCATCAACTTTGTTGATCTTTCGCGTCTTTGAAGCTGTTAAAATTCGAGCGCACGTCATTTTAATACTTGAAACAAAGTTTTTCAAGTAAATACTAATGTAATTATTTGTACAAGCAATTCTCTATCAAGTTGTGAAAAAGAACTCTGATACAGAACGAAGATGAGATGAAAAGAAGATGAAGATTGAAAGAAACTAAAAGAACGATAAACAAAGCAACGATCATTATTCACTCTTGTTTATGCTTTATCATCTCAACAACACAATTTAATTGAAAGACAAGCAATGTTTATGCATCATTTACACGTGATTGATGCTGTTGTTTACATCAACTACACATCACATATACTATCTATAATGTCATCTATACGCATTATAATCAAAGATGAATCATCATTCAATCAAAAGTTTCTCTTTTTCTTGTTTTCTCACAGAGATTTAAAGATTTTTATCGAGAGCTTCTAGAGCGAATCAATGAGTGCGCGTCATCATTTATCAGAATAAACAAAGACATTAATTATTGAGATCAAGAATGAACTCACTTAGAAGAGAAGACAATTGTCATGATGAATTGACTCATAGAGATTAGATCAGAAGCTAAAGTCAAAGACTGAGTTGAAGATCAAATCTGAGTTAGCTCTGAAACTTTATGACTTTGTCAAGACATTATTTAGACTACATCATATCTTTGACTTAATATGTCATGAGTTATGTCGTGCTCGACTTGACAATGCTTGACAAACTCTTTATAGTCGATCGATTTTCTCGAGTTATCGAGATTTTTTTTATTTCTTCATTAAGTGCATGCAGTCTATGACTATGACACTGTCTAGACGCTGTATGTATGCTAAGTTACATGTAACCTGGTCAAAGTCGCTGCTTTATATCTTTTCGTTGATCAATCACATCGATAGTTTGCGCATACAAGCGCTCTCGCTCAAACTCTCGCAATCGTACTTTCGTTTTTCTTCGTCTCTTCGCACTCTTCGCGTTCTACTCTTTCGTTTCTAATAGTCATTTTCTCGTCGCAATTCGAGTATTTTTCAAATACTCTAGTGTTGCGATTCTTTCAATCTTGATGATGAACAGTGTCAATATAGTGTCTGTGTTTTTGAGCTGAGCTTTTCCCTTAAGCTTTATCTGCTCTGCTCTATAATGTTTGCAATTTAGTATTAAATGCTCTGACGTTTGACTCGCATTGCATATTTCATAGCATTTGTTCGAATTATTCTCTGATAATCGATGCAAATAGCTCTTGAAATAGTCGTGTTTCATTTTCAACTGAATAAAGATTGAAAACGTTAGTCTATTGATTTTTCTAAGCTCTTTTAGTGATTTCTGACTTAAATTCACGTTCGATATGTGCTTTTAATACTGATTTCCCTTATTGATGCTGCTTTTTCAGCCATTTAATCATTGTAATTTCGTTTCTTTGCAAATTTGCTTTTTGACGAAGCTTATGATGATTGCTTTCGTGTTGTCGATAACTGATAGTTCTTGAGCAGCGCTTTTAATCAATTGATCTGCTTTTTCGTTTTCAATAATGCTCTTGCGACTCGATATTCACTGTATGCAAATTTGACACTGATTCTGACGTAAATTGATCAAGTTTTGTCGTATATCATTGAATAACTTCGCATTGACGTTGCTCTTTGCGTTTAGTCTTTGCAAAGTCATTTGACTGTTTATGTACACTCAAATTTCGCTGTTTTTGAGTGCTTTTTCGCTGCATATTGCGATTGCATCGCTAATAGCTTGCAGTTTCGCTTTCGTTGTGATTATTTTGTCAGAAACGCTTGTCGCTTTGCTGAATCTGACGAGTTCATGCGTGAATATCACTGCCGTTTCAGTTTCTGTTTCGATCTCTGCTATCTTTTTCCGAATTTGCGATGCGTCGATATACATCACTATTTTTTTCGCCTTTTTGGTAATTCTTTCTAATTTCCTGTAGTGCGTATTGATCGTTTCGCGAGTTTCGCTTTTTGCAAATTCGGTTTGAATTTTTGCTAAATGCTCGATTTCTTGACCTCACGATTTCTTGAAGTGAGAAATTTCGATTTCTTTTATTGAATTCAGTGTTTTTTGCACTTTGTTCAATATTCGATATATCTGCGTGAGTCTGTCTTTGCACTTCTTGACTTTTCGAGGTAAATTCGCCTTCATCTCGTTTCAGTTCAGGTATTTCGATGCGTTCAGATTTAGGTTCAATTCGATAGAGTATTGAGATGAGTACGAAATAGATGTTTTTTTTCTGACAGAGTGTTTTTTCGATAACTCAACTATTCGAATTGCGTGGTTCTTGCACTTTTGATCCAATTGCATCTTCATCGACGGGATTTCGACTTCTATTTGCATAGCATCTATCGATGATGTTCGAAACGCACCCAGAATTTTCCGTAATGCAGCGTTTTGCAGTTTGCGAAATTTGACTAAGTAGCTTTTTTGATTATTTCATCATATTTCGGCGTCATAATCGCTAATAGACGTGACGCATGTCAGATATAACTGCTTTCCTGATTTGACATTTAGTTCTCACTCGCTATTCATTAATCTAAACAACGAGTGTAGCGTTCTTGTGACTGTCGCGATTTTCGTTTGCACATGAACTTTGAAGTTGAGCTTTCGATTCAGCCAGACTTCTAGCCATCGTACGCATGTCTTTGGTTTTATGACCATGTTATTGAGTAGAATAACCATTTGGTTGAATGCCGCCTTGTGACTTTCAAAGTGTATCAATTCAGATTTCGAGTCATCGAATTGCACTGCGTTGTTCTCAGCCCATGTGAAAGCGATTTTTGCTGCGTTTTCCAGCATTTTCACATTCTTGTCAATATTCCTTCCCTCAATGTATAGCGTCACATCGTCAATATAGCTGAGTGACTGTAAATTTCCGAACTTTGCGCGAATCTTTGAAAACAAGTATCGAATATAAATTAGAAATAAAATGAGCGAGATAGATGAGTCTTGTGATATTTCTGTGCTTATTTTCTTTGGTTTCTGACGTTCGTCGTCAAATGCTAAGTCAATAACTCTGTTTTGTAAGAAACATTTTATTCAATTGATTAAGTTGATCGATATTTTCAACTTAATCAATATTTTGACTAGTTGTCTCAATGCAACATGATCAAAGACTTCTTTGACATTTAGAAGTAGACAGATAAGCGTGTTTTCTCGACTTTTCATCATTTGCGCATCATGTACTAGATTTAGTATTGCGTCTATAGCTGATCTATGTTTTCTGTCTCTCATTTGATCAAAATTCAGCAGCTTGTCGTTAATTTCAGCTGTGTAAGACAGTCGCACTGCTATTATTTTTTCTGCTACTTTGCCTAAACAGTTTAGCAGCGTAATAATTCTGTATGTCTTCGAAATTGAATAATTCGACTTGTCTGATTTTTTCAGAATAATTCTCGTGTCTTCGCGCCATATCTTCGAATGATAGTCGTTTTCGATCAAATCTGAGTACACTAAATTGAAAATTTTCAATATGCTTTTGTACGCTCGCTGTATGATTGCGAATGATATATCATCTGGTTCGAATGCTTTTCTGAGTGCTGAGAAGTTAATAGCGTGCTTGATTTTCTCTTCGATAACTCTTGATCACTGTATGTTTTCGTTCGATAGTAATTCTTCATTGATTTGAATTTTCGAAGATGATGAGTACATTGCTTTCAGAAATGTCTCGCACTTTTCATTGAATTCAGTTTTCAATTCTTTTTGCAAGTTTTGTATCGAGAATAGCTTTTTGATTAGACGTGATTTAGTGAACTTGTATGTCTGAAACACTTCTTTTTCTTCGACGTTGTTCAAAAAATTGGTTCAGAATTGATTTTTGATCAGCTTTATTGCATCATGATACGAATTTCGCATTTGCACTATCTCTGCTCATGCGTCATCATTTCTGCATCTTTTTCAGGTTCGCTTTTTTGACGACAACGTCTTTTGCATTTCGATGAGTTCATTGTTTCATCAGGGTTTTGATTTTGCGCATATTCGCTGTTTAGATACGAATAATTTCACTGTATTCTTGATGCATTTCGTCAAGTAAATGACTTTTGCTTCTAAACTCGTGATTCTTTGCATCTTGACAATCATTTTGTCTTTCGTCTTTTGCAAATGCTCATCAAAGTCTTTTCAGTCGACTTTTTGCAGATTGTATGACGCGTTCAACGAATTTTCGACCAACTTCACTTTTTTCGTAACTATTGTAAATAGAATTACTTCATGATCGAATTCTGTGTCTGCGTTCTCATCTATATGTCAATTCTTGATGTGATTGCGCATATTCTTTGATGCGAATGCTAAATCAAGTATCGAGCTTGACTGACTCGAATAGCTGTGATATGTGTTTATATCAGAAGTGTTAACCAGGTCGCACTTATGTAAATTTACCCACTTTATTAACGCTTCCGTTCTAATAGGGTTTGAAATTTTTGCGTTTCATCAGCTATGATGTGCATTAAAGTCTTCGACGATAATAACTTTTTGCTCAGAATTTAGCATAACTTTTGCTAATTCTCGCTCAATCGTGTATACTTGCTCATCATTTGCGTTTTGTGACTTTTCGTTGTAAATATTGAACAATAAAATTTCTCTCTGAATTTTATTGTTCGCTATTGATATCGCTTGCATATCTTCGCTATTGACTATGTCTGATCTTGATGTGCATGTAAATTTCTTTGCGTTTTTCGCAACAAATATCAGTACTCTGACATGAGTATTCTGAACATTTGATTTGATGCAGATAAACGACGAATGCGAAATTGTTATATTTTCGTCTCTCATTCACGATTCTTGTAGTATAACAATATCTGCCTTGTTTTTCGCAAATTTCATGCATGCATGCATAATTTGCGTTGACCTTGCGCAATTGTGCTGTAGAATTCGAATATTTGACGTGTTTGCAAAGCTTTTGTCATTTGCGTTGTTTTGTGACATTTCAAATGCAATACTTATTACAATTTCGTGACTAGATGATCTTTTTGTGAGTTAATAGACTGAGCTGTCTGATATGTTTCACACATTGCGCTGTTTGCGAAGTGCGCATTTTGACAGTTGCAGCATCTAGAAATCGTGTGATTGCATGATTGCTTGTCTTTGCACGTAGATAATTGACATTTATGCTCTCAAATCTGATGATTTCGCTCGCAGTACAAGCATCTTGATGATCTGTTACATTTGTTCTGTAAATGCTCGAAGATTTGACATTTTTGACATTGATTATTTGATTGATAGTCTCGATATTCGAGTGTTTGATATGTCGATTTCGCAGCTAAGAGTCGTTTTTTCAGATGTCTTTGCGCTTCTGCTTCGATTCTAAATGCTAAGATCGTTGATGCATGTCTGTTTCGTGATCGATTTTCGCTCTTCGATAATCATATAGAATTGATTATTAGTTTTAATTTGAGATTGTACGACTTTAACTCAGTTTTTAGATTTTTCATTTCAGTTTTCGTATTGAAGATTTCGATTTCCAGACTGTGTATGACTATTTTGTGTCATTTCTCGTCTTTCTTAATGCTTTTAACATCAAAAACATGCTTTCATATTGCTCTTTGCGCTAGTAAGACTTCTGCGATGTATTTTTTCGAGACTGTCAGAACAATGTTGTTTTTCTTTTGCATTTTGACTATCGTGACGACTATTAGATCGATTTTCGCCTTTTTCAATGTGTTATTCATCGAATCTCGCATTTTCATCGTCTTTAAAGTTCAGTTCTCATTTTTGAGATTGACAATGAGTCTTCTTTCGCGATACGATATTTCTTGTGATTTTGGCGAGAATTTCTTGATAATCAGGTTTCATTCGCCTGCATTTGCATTCGCATTTGCATTTGCATTTGTGTTTGCATTTGCATTTGCGCTTGTGACTTGAGCCGTTGATTTTTGCGAATTTTGCATGACTTGCGACGTTTGCGAACTTTGCGTCTTTTGCAAGATTTGCGAATTCTCTGTCATGTGCTTTGCATTGATTTTCTTTTTGATGTTTTCAGCATTTTGTTGAATCAATTGTAGAATGAGATCAGCGATGAAACTTATCTGTACGCGATGCTGACTACAAACCTACTGTCTAGCTACAGTAGAGTCTAGAGATTATCAAAAGTTTGAATGACATCGAGACGCTGCGTGATGGTGAAGCGCTGTGCGTTGATCGCGTGCAGAGTTTTCGCGATCGCGCAGACTTTAATAATCTCAATGCGCATGCTACAAAAGCAATCTGCACGCAGATGAGAAAGTCAAATAGAACGCAGAACTACGAGAAAAATTGCTTATGAAAATCATTCAATTCAGTATCTCGTCATCGTGATGATGAGAACTGAGACAGAACATTCTTGCGTTTAATCTGTTGAGAATGATTAGCAAAAAGAACTTGAATCATGAACATTCTTTAGATCTACATGCTAACTACGTATAGATCTTGTTAAGACTGCGTGTCTGTTACTACGACACAGACAACTCACGAGACTCATTAAGTTCAACATGAGCAAACTCAAGAGTCTCGTTAATATCGTTTAACAGACGTTCAGATACAGACATTCTATACATAAGCAATACGCTGACAAAAAGACTTTGTTAAGAGAAGAGAAACATAAGTGAGTTAGTAAAGAATGATTGAACTACGCTGTCTGATTAAAAGTGTAGCATATGAACATCTTTGCAAGACACAATCGATCTGCATGAGAAAGATCTTTACAGATAACATGAAATAAATGAGTTGCATGCTTTTGAGCGAAGCGAGCGTCTGCAAGACATGATATACAATGATGACAACTGTCAATCTTGAGAATCTCATCTCTTTACTGAGTTCTGACTCTTGAATGTCTTGATGATAGAATCAACTTCTAGTTAAAGATATCGTCTGTATAGCTTGAGAGAACAGTAGCGCATGTCAATGTGATTAAAGAAGAAATCGACTGCAATATTCATGTGTATCGCAGATGAAACATCTGCAACTCATGCTTAAGAAGTAAACTGTCAAAATTTAAGCAGTGAAAGATTTTGTTCATCTTGAACTGTGAATCTGTCAGAGAGAAATCAGCATAGAGATTGTGCTTTATGTATGTTGCATGCAACGTATACAACATATTTTCGATAAATTGATGAGACATCAGATTGACTTGAAATCAGATATCAGAGTCTTGAGAGTTCAACTGAACTTCAAGCTGAAATGAGTGATTTACATGCATCATGTCAAAGCAAAACTAGTAATTAAACAAAAGATCATGCAGACAATCATTAAGTCTACTTGAGACTCATCAGTGACGACAAGTAAGCAAACATACTTTGCGATGACGCGCTCTTTGCTTAGTCATGAAGTCATCATATGATATACATCACAGAGAGTGAAAGATCATCGAAAGAGTCTGAATGTCAAGCTGAAATCAGTGCAAGAAAGAGCATTGCAACAGATCATCGACGTTTATCGTGCAACATTAACAGAGACTCTACAGATGAAAATAAACACGACATCGATAGATATTCACTTATGAAAGCTGATACAAAGATCGATAACAAACATGAACTCTCGAAAATCAGACGAAGTTATCGAGATGATAGTGCGTCGAATTCGCAACGACTTGACACTCAAAAGAGATTGAAAATCAAAGCTGCGTAAGACATCTCTACAGCTGAAGCGAAAGTGAATGAAAGAAACACTCGAGCAGATGAAGATGAATCAAAGTCATTTCTACATAGCGATTCTCTGATCAGAGTCATCGAAGATAGTTATAGTCACAAATAAGAAAATGTCAATAAGACAACACAATCTCGACACATTCGTGTCAAAGCAAAGAGTTTACTCAAATGATAGCGATAGCAGAGACAATGTTACAGCGATCGCGATGAAAATGAACTGAGAGCTAGATAAAAGACTGAGAAAATCAACTTTAGTCATCACTCATCATGATGAGCTAAAAGAGTTAGTCGCGAAGGCGAAACATCTTGCAGACGTAGTGACAATAAATCAAGAGTGTCATGAAAAGATATACAAGATATACAGTGACAGTCAGATCTTTCTGAAAGCAGTGAAAGTCATGACATCAACAAAAAATCAGATACGTCTGCGATGAATTCAGACTGCACATGAGAACATTCAATCTCAAGAAGTCACGCTGAAGTTACATTGAGTGACAAAACATGCAGAAGTGCTCAAAAATGAAGTAGCAGACAAGATGACTGATGATGTACATGAGTTGTCTCTATTGCTGATCAAGCATTAGCGCACTGAGATGATGATGTAACTGATCAGATAGACATGAAGAGTAGTCTGAAGAAAAAGATTCAATGCAATTCATTTTCAATATCTGATATCAGAGATGACTCATCAGCATCTGCGTTTACACAAAGATCATGTGAAGTCTCACAGCGCATTGCTGACGCAGCTACGCATGAGAAAAATTGACTTCAATCAATTTCTACATGAGAGACGAGTACTCAATGTCACTATGATGACATGCAAGTGTGATAAAGATCAAATGTTGATCAAGCACATTCTATTAACATGTTCTAAATGAAAGATAGAATGAAAGACGATGCAATGCAAAAAAAACATCACGAAGTTGAGAAAACTTCTAGAAATCATAAGCGTGATGACAGCAATCATTCAAATAATACTCTCAACAAGCATACTGCATCAATTTCAGACTGTGACGTCATCAAAGAGTCAGATGAAAGAGAGAGAAAGTAGAAAAGAAACAAGTTCATAGAGTTTTCACATTGAACACAGTTACAGTATAGAGCGCAGAGAAAAGCGATAGTAGATATGAAAAGAGCGCTACGCTAGCACAGCGTTCGCTACATTATATAGAATCTTGCATAGATTCATAATGAGTGTTGAATTGAGTAAGAATTCCCAAAAAAAAATTGTAGAATAATCTTCAGTTTGTTGTTTGTTTAACTTTGAAGTCGATCAATTTGCTTCTGAATCGAGTTTTCTATGCTTTCATTGCATGCTCTTCGAATGTAGATTAAGTTATGATTTATAGTCTCTTTCTGTTCTGATAGTGCTTGTCTTAGCTAATTGACTGTGAATTCAATTCTTTCATGCAGTCTCTTTATTTGCATCTTTTTAGAGATAACATCGTAACACTTGCTAGTACTAACTTCAATTCTAGCTTCTTTTTGCGAACTTTTCATTGCTTTTCGCTTTTTCATTTCTTTGAATTTCACAATCGCTTGTGTTTACTCTTTTTGCTGCGAATTTGCATTTCGCAGATTGATTGTATTCTTGTCATTATGCGCATTTGCATGTGAATTTAGCATTAATGCATCAAGTGAACTAAACATGTATTACGTTTTTCTATTTGCTGATGTGAGTGATTTTTGTTGACTGCAAAATAAATCAACAATGTCGTTCTGCAGTTGTTTGCTTGTTGATGAACTCATGCTAAGTTCATTTCATAAATTTATTTTAATCTTTAACATTGACTTTTTGAATTCTATCGTTGATGTTTTGAGTTTTGACGTTGAGCTATTGCTTTCGCTGAGTTTCGCGTTAATGTCTGCGAAATAAGAGAAAGAAGAGCGCATGAAGCGACTCTTTATATTTCTTTTCATAGATGATTTTTTCGAGTTTCAGACTTCGAGCTTCTAGAAAATTCACTTGACATTACTTAAATATTTCTTTAATCTCTTACTCAGAGCGTTTCACGTAGACAGTAACTTTAGTGTAAAGATTTCTCAATTTCTATCTTGAAATCTGTAATAGATCGTCTTCTATTATCGACTTATGTCAGATGAAAATGATATAAATTTAGTCTGCAAGAGTCTAGATTACTCTTTTTGATAGAAAATGCTTGACGCAATTGCTTTATATTTCATGTATCAAAGTAGTCGCGTTATCTCGCTCAGAATAGTAACGACTAATCTCGACTTATTGTCTTGCACATCAAGAAAAGATAAAACAGATAGTGATTTGATAAGAAACGCTGTACTTCTCTGAAACAACGTTGTTCTCTGTGCGATCTTTGAGCGCAAAAGAGTTTGATTTCGATTTTTGCATCAGTACACAGTCTTCTGTGCTGTTCTGAAGTCGATTGATGACTTGTTCTTTTCGTGTGAGTTTGCTCTTTGATTTATCAATCAAATTACTGTCTGAATTGATGATTCTTTCTTCTGCGTTGATGAACTCTCGTTTCGCCGTCGATTTTGACCTGCGTGAGCGCGAAAAATTTTGATTTTCGATTTTTGACTTGCGACGCAATCATCTGTGAAGCTATTGAGTCGAATAAGAACTTGTTTTGATCGTACGATTGTGCTCTATAACTTGTTGATTAATTTGATATATTATATAAATATCTGAACTGAAACAAGACGAAGGCGAATTTTAGTGTATGTGTGTGTGATATATATGAGTTGCAGCGTGAGCGCAAAGACGTTGCTGTCGTTCTGTGTATATGAGCAAAGATTGTGTCGTGTCTTCGCAGTGTATATGATTGCGATGCATGTAAATCGATCTGATAAGGCAAAAAATCGATCGATTTACTGCATCACGCAAACGTGTAGATGCGCAAAAGCTGAATCGTGCCTTCGCAGTATAATCGTGCCACGCTGTCACCTACTAAAGTAGGTGCTGGTCACTCAAATGACGTACACCCCTCAAATGACGTTTTTTCCCCCTTATGTATTCAACCTTCCCTCATCTCAACCACACAATCACATCATGTCTGAATACTATATCAATTTGAAGTATCGTATAGAAGAGGCTACAGATGCATTTCATGACGACGAATACAAGTTTGCAAGCACTGCAGCTCAGGCATTTGAAGTTTCTGTTCGAACGCTTCAAAGACGACTAGTCGAAACTCACACCTCATTATTTGAACGAAAACCACATGAATATGTTCTGAATACTGAGCAAAGAAAGACTATATATATATATTTGACACGCCTGAACAAGCTGTCGATTTCTGCTTGACTGAGGCATCTTCGAGAAGCAGCAAATTTCCTACTGCAGCAGACAAATCCCGTGAATTCTTCTCGAGTTGAACAGCACTGGTCAGTACGATTTCTACAGCAAAATTCTCAGTTTTTCAAGAGAAAACAAACTTCTCTTGCCGTTGATAGAAAGACTTCTCTGACTGTTAAGGTGGCAGAGCAACATTTCTACGATTTTCGAGATGTGCTGATCAAATATGCGATTCAATCGAATGACATATGAAACATGAACGAATCAGGCTTTCGTATCGAAGTTGAAAGAGATCATTTAGTGATTACATTGATCAAAAAAAGATCTCTTCGTGCAATTGATTCGAGAGTGAGAAATTTAGTGAGCGATGTGAAGGCGATTAATGCTGAGGAAGAAAAGATTTTCTTCATGCTCATTGTTCTCGAAATCAACATTTTGAACAAATGAGTGCAGGAAAACGATCTGAATGACGATCTATTGCTTGCTACTACTGAATTCGAATATTTGAACGATGAAAAGACCTTTGACTGGCTGAAGCACTTCGATTTTCATAGTTGAAAGACTCAGGTAAAAGCTCATAGACTTCTGATCATGAATAACTACGAGTCTCACCTTACCTACGAGTTTCTACAGTACGCCGATTTTCATAATATCGTGATATTCACTCTTTCTTCGCATTCTACACACGTTACGCAGTCATTGAATGTGGGAATATTTCAGCCCATGAAGCATTATCATTCGAAGGTGATTGATGAGACAATTCGGCTCGAATCAACGAGTTTCAACAAACAGAACTTTCTTGCTTCCTTCATCAGCCTACGAGTCAAGGCCTTCACTGAATCGAATATACGATCGACTTTCAAACAGACTGAGCTTGTTTCATATTCATTAAAAGTGATGCTGGAAAAGGTGAGAGTCTGACAATCTCTCGAGTCAATCTCTTCACGAGATTCTTTTCTATTCTTCTTTTCTATAGAGATCACTTCGCATGAATCTAGAGAGATTCAGAAGCTTGGTACAGAGCTTCAAGATGATTTAGATGACTACGATATATCGAAGAAGCTACGCGAAAAATTTGATCGATATATAAAGAGATCATTAGTGAGAGCTAGCTCGCTTGCTTTGATCGAACGTGACATTGAAGCGACTCACAATCACAGTAAAGCGAAGGCTAAAAGAAACAAACTCGATGAATCTGTTGCTCAGAAGAGGGAAGTAATAACCGTTTGACAGGCAAGGGGTAAAATCACTGCTGAGATGAAGAAGAAGCGAAAAAAACGGGTTCGAGCATCGAAGCGAAAGAAGAAGCGAGATGCAAATGCTTGAATTAAATGAAACAAAGCTATTGCAAAAGGCTTCAAATTAACTGGCAAGTCAGCTCAGAAGTGAATCGACAAATGAGTCACTGTTTTAGATGTAGAATACGAGAATGAGGCTTCAGTAGAAGAGATTGTAGATCTGTTGGGGTAAAAAACGTCATTTGAGAGATGTACGTCATTTGAGTGGTCAGCACCTACTTTAGTAGGTGACAGCGTGGCACGATTATGTGTGTATGTTGTATATGAGCTCAACGTGTGAATAAAGCGCTGTTACTGCTTTGTGTGTGATTGCGCTGCGTGTAAATCGGTCTGAAAATGCGAAAAATCGATCGATTTACTGCATTACGCCTGTCTGTATATGCGCAAAAGCTGAGTCGTGCCTTCGCAATATATGTGTATATGTCGTATATGAGCTGCAGCATGTATGCAAAGACGTTGCTGTCATTCTGTGTATGTGCAAGCTTCAACGCGTCGACAACTGCGTTGTTATCACTTCGCTTTTCAACTGTGTGTGAGCTCAACATGTGAGTAAAGCGCTGTTACTGCTCTGTCAATGTTGATGAGATTGTTCAGCTCTTCTGACAAGCATAGCTTTCAGAAGATTCGTAGTCAGCATCTCATACAGATAAATCTCGTTGCTCAATCAGACATAGTCAATAGCGAAGATATGCAAGCGATATCAATAGCGAACAATAAAATTCAGAGAGAAATTTTATTGTTCAATATTTACAACGAAAAGTCACAAAACGCAAATGATGAGCAAGTATACACGATTGAGCGAGAATTAGCAAAAGTTATGCTAAATTCTGAGCAAAAAGTTATTATCGTCGAAAACTTTAATGCACATCATAGCTGATGAAACGCAAAAATTTCAAACTCTATTAGAACGAAAGCGTTAATAAATTAAGTAAATTTACATAAATGTGATCTGATTAACACTTCTGATATAGACACATATCACAGCTATTCAAGTTAGTCAAGCTTGATACTTGATTTAGCATTTGCATCAAAGAATATGCGTAATCACATCAAGAATTGACATATAGATGAGAATGTAAACACAGAATTCAATCATGAAGTAATTTTATTTACAATAGTTATGGAAAAAAAAAATTCTTCACGTTTTACGTGCTTATGCAGTCTAAGACTATGAAACACGATGCTATTTACCTAAATAGTAGCACTGAAGCGCTGTGTGTATGCTAAATTACATGTAATTTAGTCATATTCACTGCTGTATATCTTTTCATTGAGCAGTCAGATTGTTAGATTGCGCATACGAGCGCGCGACATGTCTATATAATTAAGTAATCATATAAACAAATTGAAATTGTGAAAGCTGATCACTTTGACGTGAGCTTTTGAATTTGCTGTTGGATCATCTAGCTGAGCGAGCTAAACGAGCGATCAATGTATCGTAAAAGTTGATCACTTTGACGTGAGCTTTCGTTCGCTGTTTGATCATCTAGTTGAGCAGACTAAGTAAGCTTTGATCTATGTAGATGAAAGCTGATCACTTCAACGTGAGCTTTCGAGTTCGTTGTATGATCACTCAGCTGAACGAACTAAATGAGCTTTGATCTATGTATTTGCGACGCATGTAAATCAATCAGAAAACCGAAATCGATCGATTTACTGCGTTGCACAGATGTGTATGTGCGCAAAAGCTGAGTCGTGCCTTCGCAGTGACTGTGTGAATGTTGTATATTAGTTGCAACGCATGCGCAAAGACGTTGCTGTCGTTCTGTGTATATGAGCAAAGACTGTGTTGTGTCTTTGCAGTGTATGTGATTGCAATGCATGTACATCGATTTGATAAAGCGAAAAATCGATCGATTTACTGCATTTTGCAAACGTGTAGATGCGCAAAAGCTGAATCGTGTCTTCGCAGTATATGTGTGTATGTCGTATATGAGCTCAATATGTGAATAAAGTGCTGTTACTGCTCTGTGTGTGATTGCGCTGCGTGTAAATCGGTCTGAAAATGCGAAAAATCAATCGATTTACTGCATCACGTCTGTCTGTATGTGCGCAAAAGCTGAATCGTGCCTTCGCAGTATATGTGTATGTGTCGTATATGAACTGCAACATGTATGCAAAGACGTTGCTGTCATTCTGTGTATGTGTCGTATATGAACTGCAACATGTATGCAAAGACGTTGCTGTCATTCTGTGTATGTGCAAGCTTCAACGCATCAATGATCGCGTTGTCATTGCTTCGCTTTTCGACTGTGTATGAGCTCAACATGTGAGTAAAGCGCTGTTACTGCTCTGTTGATGTTGATGAGATTGTTTAGCTCTTCTGACAAGCATAGCTTGCAGAAGATTCGTAATCAGCATCTCGTACAAATAAATCTCGTTGTCGATCACAATAGTTATGAAAAACATGAAGTTGATCGAAAATTCGTTGAACGCGTCATACAATCTGCAAAAAGTCGACTGAAAAGACTTTGATGAGCATTTGCAAAAGACGAAAGACAAAATGATTGTCAAGATGCAAAGAATCACGAGTTTAGAAGCAAAAGTCATTTACTTGACGAAATGCATCAAGAATACAGTGAAATTATTCGTATCTAAACAGCGAATATGCGCAAAATCAAAACCCTGATGAAACAATGAACTCATCGAAATGCAAAAGACGTTGTCGTCAAAAAAGCGAACCTGAAAAAGATGCAGAAATGATGACGCATGAGCAGAGATAGTGCAAATGCGAAATTCGTATCATGATGCAATAAAGCTGATCAAAAATCAATTCTGAACCAATTTTTTGAACAACGTCGAAGAAAAAGAAGTGTTTCAGACATACAAGTTCACTAAATCACGTCTAATCAAAAAGCTATTCTCGATACAAAACTTGCAAAAAGAATTGAAAACTGAATTCAATGAAAAGTGCGAGACATTTCTGAAAGCAATGTACTCATCATCTTCGAAAATTCAAATCAATGAAGAATTACTATCGAACGAAAACATACAGTGATCAAGAGTTATCGAAGAGAAAATCAAGCACGCTATTAACTTCTCAGCACTCAGAAAAGCATTCGAACCAGATGATATATCATTCGCAATCATACAGCGAGCGTACAAAAGCATATTGAAAATTTTCAATTTAGTGTACTCAGATTTGATCGAAAACGACTATCATTCGAAGATATGGCGCGAAGACACGAGAATTATTCTGAAAAAATCAGACAAGTCGAATTATTCAATTTCGAAGACATACAGAATTATTACGCTGCTAAACTGTTTAGGCAAAGTAGCAGAAAAAATAATAGCAGTGCGACTGTCTTACACAGCTGAAATTAACGACAAGCTGCTGAATTTTGATCAAATGAGAGACAGAAAACATAGATCAGCTATAGACGCAATACTAAATCTAGTACATGATGCGCAAATGATGAAAAGTCGAGAAAACACGCTTATCTGTCTACTTCTAAATGTCAAAGAAGTCTTTGATCATGTTGCATTGAGACAACTAGTCAAAATATTGATTAAGTTGAAAATATCGATCAACTTAATCAATTGAATAAAATGTTTCTTACAAAACAGAGTTATTGACTTAGCATTTGACGACGAACGTCAGAAACCAAAGAAAATAAGCACAGAAATATCACAAGACTCATCTATCTCGCTCATTTTATTTCTAATTTATATTCGATACTTGTTTTCAAAGATTCGCGCAAAGTTCGAAAATTTACAGTCATTCAGCTATATTGACGACGTGACGCTATACATTGAGGGAAGAAATATTGACAAGAATGTGAAAATGCTGGAAAACGCAGCAAAAATCGCTTTCACATGAGCTAAGAACAACGCGATGCAATTCGATGACTCGAAATCTGAATTGATACACTTTGAAAGTCACAAGGCGACGCTCAATCAAATGATTATTCTACTCAATAACACGATTATAAAATCAAAGACATGCGTACGATGACTAGAAGTCTGACTGAATCGAAGGCTCAACTTCAAAGTTCATGTGCAAACGAAAATCGCGACAGTCACAAGAACGCTACACTCGTTGTTTAGATTAATGAATAGCGAGTGAAAACTAAATGTCAAATCAGAAAAGCAGTTATATCTGGCATGCGTCACATCTATTAGCGATTATGACGTCGAAATATGATGAAATAATCAAAAAAGCTACTTAGTCAAATTTCGCAAACTGCAAAACGCTGCATTACGGAAAATTCTGAGTGCGTTTCGAACATTATCGATAGATGCTATGCAAATAGAAGCCGAAATCTCGTCGATGAAGATGCGATTAGATGAAAAGTGCAAGAACTATGCAATTCGAATAGTTGAGTTATTGAAAAAACACTCTATCAGAAAAAGAACATCTATTTCGTACTCATCTCAATACTCTATCGAATTGAACCTAGATCTGAACGCATCGAAATATCTGAACTGGAACGAGACGAAGTCGAATTTACCTCGAAAAGTCAAGAAGTGCAAAGACAGACTCACGCAGATATATCGAATATTGAACAAAGTGTAAAAAACACTGAATTCAATACAGAAGATCGAAATACCTCACTTTAAGAAATCATGAGATCAAGAAATCAAATACCTGGCGAAATTGCAAATCGAATTTGCAAAAAGCGAAACTCGCGAAACGGTCAATATGCACTATAGAGAATTAGAAAGAATTATCAAAAAGACGAAGAAAATAGTGATGTATATCGACGCATCGCAAATTCGAAAAAAGATAGCAGAGATCGAAACAGGAATCGAAACGACAGTGATATTCACGCATGAGCTCGTCAGATGCAGCAAAGCGACAAGCGTTTCAGACAAAATTATCATAACGAAAGCGAAACTGCAAGCTATTAGCGATGCAATCGCAATGTGCAGCGAAAAAGCACTCAAAAACAGCGAAATTTGAGTGTACATAAACAGTCAAATGACTTTGCAAAGACTAAACGCAAAGAGCAACGTCAAGACGAAGTTATTCGATGACATACGACAAAACCTGATCAATTTACGTCAGAATCAGTGTCAAATTCGCATACAGTGAATATCGAGTCGCAAGAGCATTATTGAAAACGAAAAAGCAGATCAATTAATCAAAAGCGCTGCTCAAGAATTATCAGTTATTGACAACATGAAAGCAATCATCATAAGCTTCGTCAAAAAGCAAATTTGCAAAGAGACGAAATTACAATGATTAAATGGCTGAAAAAGCAGCATCAATAAGGGAAATCAGTATTAAAAGCACATATCGAACGTGAATTTAAGTCAGAAATCACTAAAAGAGCTTAGAAAAATCAATAGACTAACGTTTTCAATCTTTATTCAGTTGAAAATGAAACACGACTATTTCAAGAGCTATTTGCATCGATTATCAGAGAATAATTCGAACAAATGCTATGAAATATGCAATGCGAGTCAAACGTCAGAGCATTTACTACTAAATTGCAAGCATTATAGATCAGAGCAGATAAAGCTTAAGAAAAAGGCTCAGCTCAAAAACACAAACATCATATTGACGCTGTTCGTCACCAAAATCGGAAGAATCGCAACACTAGAGTATTTGAGAAATACTCGAATTGCGACGAGAAAATGACTATTAGAAACGAAAGAGTAGAACGCGAAGAATGCGAAGAAATGAAGAAAAACGAGAGTACGATTGCGAGAGTTTGAGCGAGAGCGCTTGTATGCGCAAACTATCGATGTGATTGATCAACGAGAAGATATAAAGCAGCGACTTTGGCCAGGTTACATGTAACTTAGCATACATACAGCGTCTAGACAGTGTCATAGTCATAGATTGCATGCACTTAATGAAGAAAGAAAAAAAACAACATTTACACAGTCATTACGAAGGCACGATTCAGCTTTTGCGCACATACACATCTGTGCGACGCAGTAAATCGATCGATTTCGGTTTTCAGACCGATTTACACGCAGCGCAATCACACACAGAGCAGTAACAGCGCGTTATTCGCACGTTGAACTCATATATGACATACACACATATACTGCGAAGACACGATTCAGCTTTTGTGCATCTACACATCTGTGTGATGCAGTAAATCGATCGATTTTTCGCTTTATCAGATCGATGTACATGCATCGCAATCACATACACTGCGAAGACATGACACAGTCTTTGCTCATATACACAGAACGACAGCAACGTCTTTGCGCACGCGCTGCAACTAATATATGACATTCACACAGTCATTGCAAAGACACGACTCAGCTTTTGCGCACATACACATCTGTGCAATGCAGTAAATCAATCGATTTCGATTTTCTGATCGATTTACATGCGTCGCAAATACATAGATCAAAACTCATCTAGTCCGTTCAGCTGAGTGATTATACAGTGAACTTGAAAGCTCACGTCGAAGTAATCAACTTTCACAATACATCGATCGCTCGTCTAGCTCGCTCAGCTAGATGATCAAACAGCAAATTCGAAAGCTCACGTTGAAGTGATCAGCTTTCACAATTTCGATTTATCTATATGATTACTTGATTATATAGACATGTCGCACGCTCGTATGCGCACTCTAACGATCTGACTGCTCAATGAAAAGATATACAGCAGCAATTATGACTAAATTACATGTGATTTAGCATACACACAGCGTCTAGATAGTGTCATAGTCATAGACTGCATGCACTTAATGAAGAAATAAATTAAAAAAAATCAAAAAAAAAATCAAAAAAAGTAAGCATTCTTGTGATGTGACTCACTTTTATCTGTCAAAGATGTGCATCTCATTGCAGTTTCATGTTCAGTTGAATCTTTAAAACTTGCACATCTGACTTCAATTTAGTAAACTCATATTTTTCTGATGCAAACGTTGCATCATGAGTTTAAACTCACTTCGCGCAAATGTTATGTATTTTGCTCAGTGTTTTGCAAATTTCTTTAATGAATCTGTCATAAATTAAAATGTTGATGTTATTTACAAAGTTGAGCACATTGATTTTGATTCTCAATGCTTTGCATTTTTCAATTAAACTTATGTTGAAAAATAGAAAGAGAATTGATGAAATAAGAAATTCTTAAGATATATTTGCATTTATCTCATGCATACTTGTATAAACGAGATTCTCGCGCAAACGAGGTTTTCGCGCACGCTAAATTAGTGTTTTCACGAGAATATTAGAAAAATCTATCTTCATCATCTACAAATTAATTGACAATTGCTTGTATCTCTCTCAAGCATCTTAATGAAGAATTAATTCGAAAATATAAACTATATCATTGAAAATGACGTTGCAATTGCGATTTATATGCATGAACTCTTTTTCATTCTTTCACTTTCTCTTTCTTTACTTCTTTCATTTTCACTAATTCGTATAATAGACTGTTCAAACAACTTTTCATTAACTCAAAGCTCTTCTCAGATTGATGAGATCTTCACTTTTGAGCTTCGACAAAGCAATTTCATATTTCATATGAGTGTAGCGTGTGTGAAGATTAACAAAATCTTTTTGAGATGAATTTTGAAGGCTGATCAGCATCATTTGACTGATCGACTTGCTCAGAGTGAGCACATTAAGAGCAAATTTGAACAGGTAGAATCATTCTACTGAGTGCGTGACAATGACGTATGTTTCAGAGAAACTGTAGAGCTTTAGATAAAGCTTTCAATAAAGCTTTCGATGAAGCTTTCAATGAAGCTTTCAATGAAGCTTTTGATGAAGCTTTCAATGAAGCTTTTGATGAAAGAGCTTTTGATGACGAAGCTTTTGAAGAAGTTTTCGATAGTGTTCTTAAAAACACGGTTTCGAGAAGGTTTAATTATTCTTTCACTGCGAGTGGTTTGAATGAGTGAATTCAACGTCATCACTTGATTCGTGACAATATCGTTTCGATTCGACTTCTGAATTTGCTTTCGCTGTTTCTTTGCTGACTGAACTAGCTTTGTTTGTGCTGAGCTTGTAGATGAAGAAGGTAATGAGGAAACAAATGCAGATGAAGCTTTTTTCGTAGAACTTCGCTGTTTGAAAACACGTTCTGCAAAGAGTTCAGAATCAGCAGTGACGAAGCTCTTTAATCATCGATTTAATAGCATGTCATTTTGCTTATTGAATTTTTCTTGAGTCTTGTCTTCAGTCTTCTGATTTCGCTTCTCAATGATCTCAAGATTCAGAATTCTAGCGTCGACGTAGTGATTTCTGAAACGTGTAACACGTTCATGTTGACGACGAGCAGCTAGAAGTAAATCTTCATTAGTACTCTGAAGAAGAACAGACGTAGCATAGACAGATTTGCATGCCTTAACAAGCTTCTTCAAAGCTTGAGCTTCAGCAGCAGAATCATCATTGTTGATTGTTTGCTTCATGAGCATGTTCATCTCAATAATGTTGAATGAGATGAATGATATTGAAAATGATACATCGCTTGAGCTTTGAATTGTGATATCTGAAGAAGTGATAGAACAAGATTTGATGACGATAGAAAGCTTTGATAGAACGATAGTACGATCTAGAGATGCTAGGTCAGATTTGACTCAAGCACTCTGTATGTTGCTTGTCGTCAAAGCAATCTTTCGAGCTTGCAGATACAATTTTATGAAATTCAACTTGTCAATTGAATATTCAGCACTCAATCGAGTAAATGCTTCAAGCTTCAGCTTGTAAATGATGATCAATGACACAAAGACTTCTACATTCAGAGATTGAAGCAGATCAATAGAATGTGAAGAAAGACATAATAGAATGATGTGATTCTTCTCGCAAAACATGATCGCTTCGCTAGTTAAATGAGAGGCGTGTTCATCGATTATCAAGAGACGAAACTTTTCTTGTTATTGTTTTGCTGATTTAGGTTCAAAGCATTTCTGAAGTCAATCAAGATTGATTTCGTTGCTGATTCACTCATTATCGCTGACAGTTATGTGACTTTTCTTTGCTTTTTCTACATCTTCTACATTCTTCAAAGCATCGAATCAGACCTTCAGATGCATCTTGTCTTTGAAGATGAATCAGGCTCGTAGAATCACTTCGTCAGAACTCACACACTTGATGAGTGAGACTCACTCTCAATTATTGTCTTGAGTCATTGTTGATAGTTGCTCTTTGAAACATATGACTCTGCATTTGCTCGCTATTCTCATGACGAAGTCTTTTTCATTCATGTTGTAGATGTCTGAAGATTGTAAATCATAGTCTTCAAGAACTTGAGTATATAAATCAAATCAATCATTGATTAGCTCTTTATTATGCGTAACAGCACGCTCTTTATTCAATGCTTGACTAAACACGAAAGTCAACTTCGTATGACGTTGTAGAAATCTCTGTATTCAATTGATATTTAAATCATCGTTCTGTTGACTACTTCAAAGCAACTTCATTGTCATGAATTGAATCTGATTGACTCGTGATAATCAGTCTCAGAAGATCATAAGTAGTATTCAATCAGTCAAAGTCTTCTCTTGTTCGAAGATAAGTCACTGATATTGCTGATGAAAGATCTGAGAAGATTCAGAATCGTTGATACGCTCTCGAAGTGTAGATTTTGCAATGTCATGCTGACGAGCAATCTTTTGAAGTGAAAGCTTGAATACATTGTTCTGATAGACTGTAATAGCTAATTGAAGATGCTCTTGTCTGATCGACTTCAAATGCTTCTTCATGATGATGTGATTGACGTTCAAAATGATGAAGCATTTGAAAATAAAATAAAAATAAAAATAAAAATAAAAATAAAAATTCGCTTTACCTATTCTGTACTAGCGTGCACGGAAACCTCGTTTGCGCGAGAACCTCGTTTATATGAGTAATGCTCATTTGCTCATTGAATATCAATGACATTTCTCTGTTCTTTAGAAAGTTGCGTGCTCATTTGATTATATAACTTGATGTTCTTCTCATTTTCAGCGTATGCAGCAGTCTAATGAGCAAGACTCAATTAAATGCTTTAATAATGTTTAAACTTAACATGAAAATCATGTACTTGATCTTGTAGTCTTACATGATGTGAACTTGATCTACTAATAAATTTAACGTCAAGATCATGAATTACTTATGTCTCATTCTCATTTGAGCATTCAAAAGCATGTGATGAGTCTCAGTTATATCATTTAATCTTTTGATCATAATTCACTTTAAAGCTTTGCTCATGATATTAAGCAAAGCAATGAGTCAATATGTCTTCAAATCAATGTAATTGCTTTTCTTTAATTTATATAACATTATTGTTTAAGTCTTTTTGAACTGCTTGAAGTGATATTTGTGTATTATGCATGCGTTGAATAAACTTATTAACATTGAGATCAGTTCTGTGAGATCTGCTTGAAGTGCTTTGTTTGAAATTTCAGAGATGTTTGATGCTTTGTTCACTTTTATTCTTTTAATTACTCACTTCATCTCATTTTCTGAAATGCGTGAATTTGATGATACTGTCAAAGATATGAATGAATTTAAAATGTTATTAATGTCTGTTTATGAAAATGAAGAAAAGAACTTTTCTTGCAGCATCTCAATTTTTTCTTCAAATGTTGTTATTATGTAATCAGTATTATCTTGTTTCAGCAACGAAAACTGAGAAAGCTTCTTAAATAACTGACTTTCGATTTTAGCTCATTTTGCAAAGCATCATATTGATTTCAATGCATTACTTAACTTATGCATCTGTGATCTGAAGTGTATACATTTTGTTTGTTTGATAATCTTGTTTTTATGATCATTATGTTTCGAATATTCATTTCATGTTTTTAATGTATTTTGCGTTTTTCATACAGTTCACAGTCATCTTGATTTCATTACTGCTTTGAAGCAGCTTTGATTTCAGAAATCTCTTACTTAATTTGATGATTTTGCTCAGAAAGTAAACTTTTTAATGATCTCTTGTAGTATTCTGATGATCTTTGTTGCTCTGTCATTCATTTCAGCTCTGTTGTTCAAAAAATGATTTGATAAAAGATGTATTTGCAGATAAACACTCAGTACTTCTGTGTTCATTTTTTTTCAGAGTCAATGAATCAAGAACTGCACTGAGATTATTTATAAATTTAACTCTGTGACAATTGAAAGATGATTTGATCTTTGATGTAAATCAATTCGTACTTTGCACTTACATATTATAAACTGTATTTTCTCGTTGCTAAAGACTAAATTTATCATTGTAAACTGATTGTGAATCTTGCAAATGATTATGTTTAATTTCAGCAGTAATTTCAATCTTGCATTTGTAATAATGTTTAGTAGAGTATTAATCATTGTATGTTGAGTGAAGCATCTTCATTCTTCTCAATGTAAATGATGTAGATTGAAGTTTTTTACAACTAGTTGTTTGCAGTCATTCTTGAGTAGTTCATTTAAGTGAGAAATAGTTGAGAGTTTCTTTATAAATGTGATGAATAATGAGCTTAAGTTGTAGATGTTTAAAAGTCTTAACATCTGCATTTTGTTATCTGTGTTGCAAGTTAATATTCTGATTAAGCAAATGTTTACCTCAACTGTCTTTACTATTCACTGATCAAAAAAAAATTCTTCATTAAGTGCATGCAGTCTATGACTATGACACTATCTAGACGCTGTGTGTATGCTAAATTACATGTAATCTAGTCATAATCGCTGCTGTATATCTTTTCATTGAACAGTCACATTGATAGAGTGCGCATACGAGCGCGTGAACTGTCTATATGATCAAGTGGTCACATAGACAACCCAAAATTGTGAAAGCTGATCACTTTGACGTGAGCTTTCGACTTGTCTGTATGATCATCAAGCTAAGCGAGCTAGGTGAGCTTTGATCTATGTAGATGAAAGCTGATCACTTCGACGTGAGCTTTCGAGTTCGCTGTACGATCACTCAGCTGAACGAACTAGGTGAGCTTTGATCTATGTATTTGTGACGCATGTAAATCGACCAGAAAACCGAAAAACCGATCGATTTACTGCATCACGCGAGCGTGTAGATGCGCAAAAGCTGGGTCGTGCCTTCGCAGTATGTGTGTGTGTGATGTATATGAGTTGCAACGTGTGCGCAAAGACGTTGCTGTCGTTCTGTGTATATGAGCAAAGACTGTGTCATGTCTTCGCAGTGTATGTGATTGCGATGCATGTACATCGATCTGATTAAGCGAAAAACCGATCGATTTACTGCATCACGCAGACGTGTAGATGCGCAAAAGCTGAACCGTGTCTTCGCAATATATGTGTGTATGTCGTGTATGAGCTCAACGTGTGAATAAAGCGCTGTTACTGCTCTGTGTGTGATTGCGCTGCGTGTAAATCGGCCTGAAAATGCGAAAAACCGATCGATTTACTGCATCACGCCTGTCTGTATGTGCGCAAAAGCTGGGTCGTGCCTTCGCAGTATATGTGTATATGTCGTATATGAGCTGCAGCATGTATGCAAAGACGTTGCTGTCATTCTGTGTATGTGCGAGCTTCAACGCGCTGACGATTGCGTTGTTATTGCTTCGCTTTTCGACTGTGTGTGAGCTCAACGCGTGAGTAAAGCGCTGTCATCGCTCTGTCAATGTCGATGAGATTGTTCAGCTCTTCTGACAAGCATAGCTTGCAGAAGGTTCGTAGTCAGCATCTCGTACAGATAAATCTCGTTGTCGACTCATGATTTCTTTTGCTCATGCTTAAAATCTTTTCAGATTTGCTTTAGCTTCTAAACTCATTGCATGAAGTATGATGTTTTCGCTTTTAAGCTTGCAAAGAGACATGATTAAATTTCTTTGAGCTGTCAACACGTTTGTGATTTCTTGAAGAATTTGTTTGATAGATTTCTTTTGTATCTTCTTTATTTTCTTTCTTTCTGCTATCTTCATCATGACTTCTTATTTCTTGCAAAGCAAGAACAATTCATTTCTGAAATGTTACTTTCTCATTGTTACTTCTTCTCTTGTCACGTTCGTTTATGATGTGATTCTCGATGAGAAGCATTTACTATCTTGTGTTTGCATGCTATCTTGTATTTGTAGCTGCTTGCTAAGTAGTTGTATGAATGTTTTCAGTTTCTATACATTCTTTGCAATGAATGCATTCTAATTCTTGTTGTTTTTTCTTCTGAATTGTTTCAAAGATGTCACATCAGCTTCACTGCTACTTCTTTTCATGAATGATCTTTGTTCTTCTCTTTCTATAACGTTGATGTCTGTATTAGAAGATCAATAATGTTAGCAACATACTTTTCATCATTACGTGAACTTTTCAACTCTGCGTTGCTGTTTCTTTGTGACAATTCAACGTTACTTGCAATTGTCTTTAAATCAGCATTGCTGCAGTTCATGCAATTTATTGTCATTTATTCATCTTTTAGATTCATTCTGTCTTGATTGTATTGCTCTTTTCAAAAATTTGCTTTGCGCGCGTTGTAATTATCTTCATGCATTGCAATAAGTAAACTTATTTAATGCATTCATGAAATGCTTATGTTTGAATTTTTAAATCTCAAATGTATGTATTCAAACATTAAATGAATCTTTTTAACTTAAAACAATATTTAAGACTGCATTAGAAAATGATGATGTAATTATTATTATGATTTTTATAATTAATCAGATGAAATTAAGAACGAAGTTTATAATTACAATATATGTGAAAGATTATTTAAACAATATATGTAAATCTGAGTTGTTTGATGTACAAAAGTTGCAGCTGAAAGAAGTAATGATAGTTAATAATATTGCTTGCAATGCATTTAACACATTTTGCTATTTTGTATGTTTTACTGCATTTTAATATCATTTGATCACATTTTTATAACTAACATGATATATTTATAAATGAATCTGCTTGACTGATAATGAGATTCATCTGTACGTGATGTTGACTACGAATCTTTTGATTCTATTCTGTGTTTGAATAGAAGTCAGAAGAGTCAAGAGATTTCAATTCGACGCAGTTTAAACAATGTTAGAATGTTACGTGATCAGAAAAGTCATCATGCAGAGTTTTCACTCATGCAACAACATTTTTCTCTAACAGTTACAATCAATTTACGAAGAAGATTAATGACATGTCAATGTCAGTAAGAGATGAAAAAATACTACTAGTGAAAAAGATAACTCAGATAAAGAGTCTGCAGATTGTAATTACAAGTGATCAAAGAATTTGCAACTCATCAACTGCGTTGATATTGAAACATCTTCATCACATCAACAATGTCATTGAGTAATTGATGAAAAGATATCAGATAAAATAGTCATTTCAAGTATTGAGAATCATGATTACAGTGCTCGAAGAAGTAGTGACTCGTTGATCACGCTGATATATTGAGAAAGCTTAAATTCATCTTCTTTACTTGATGTCAAGTCATTCATTTATTCACATGAAAAATCGAGAGCTCAAGAGAATGATCAGAACGCATTCTCTTTCATTGATTAGAGTCAAACATTGAATGATTGTGATTGCATGTTTATACTAACAATTCATTTAACGTCTACATGATACAAGTCAAATCAAAAGAAGAAAAGAATTACTCAATATAATCACACTTTATTTTCTCATTATGTACATCTCTCTTTCATCACATATTTCTCTGCTCAATGAATGATAATTATTGAGTAAGAGAATACAGCTTTATATACATTACAATCACAAGCATCATGAATGCAAAGAAAACATCTTTCATCTTTGAATCAAGAATTGAATTAAAACATTGTTGTATAAAATATTATTAATGAAGAGCAGAGCAAAGATGATGTGTCATAATTAAATAGCATAAACATTCTCATCAAAAGTTTACTTGAGCATCATGTGCTGAATAGAAGCTATAGATTCATTACTTGATAACACAGCGTCAATCTTATTGTTTCAACTGCGCAAAGCAATCATATAGATGACGAGTGATTTTCTTTCTCAGAGATTTTTGTTCACTCAATATAAATAGCATAAAGTTTCTCATGAGTCAAGTTTAAATCAATGTCACAAAAGTGTATGAATTACAATTACAATTACAATCACAATCACAATCAATGAATCTGCTTATTTTGAATTCACTTATATTACATTTTAATATAAATTTGAAAATGAATGAAAAGAAATTTGCAACTTTGTCTTTTGCAAGAAATAATTAATGAAGTGATGATTTTATGATGATTATGCTTTCATATTGAGCGCATTTTGCATTTCTGCACTTTTTCTTCTGTTTATGTTTTTTCTTTTATTTGAATGTTAATATTTCTTCTATGTGATCATTTCATTAAAGAGTGAAAATTATTATAATATAGTGATTTTCTTTCTTTCTAATCATGAATTTATGCTTGAAAGTGAATGATTATACTTTTTACTTACATTTCAGCCTCATTTTAAAAGCTTCTTTAAGCTTTAAGATATTTTTCATATTTTCACTCAATATTCATTAATTATATTTTACAAAATATTCTTTTCATTGTATTTTATAAACATAAATGAGATGTCATCTATGAAGTAAATGATTAAGTTTGATCATTCTTCAGAAATATTAAAACAACAAGATCATGCAAAGATTTGAAAGATAAACAGCTAAAACTTTATTAAATCACTGTCAAAGTTGAAATTTTCTATCATCTTCATTTATTAATAAGCATGAAGCAGTTGCATTCAATGTTCAGTTTGAAGTTATGTGATGATCAAGTTTACTAAATGAATAAATGAGATCTATGAGAATGATATGACAATGTGATATTCTAAGCAGACACAGAATGAATATATATTATGATAAAGCTAATTATTAAGAAGCTTTCAATAACTTGAGAAAATCAATCAACTATAAAGAGTTTGTCAAGCATTGTCAAGTTGAACACAATATAACTCATGACATATTAAGTTAAAGATATGATGTAGTCTAAATGATGTTTTGACAAAGTCATAAAGTTTCAGAGTTAACTCAGATCTGATCTTTGATTCAGTCTTTGACTTTAGTCTCTGATTTAATTTCTATGAATCAATTCATCATAATAATTGTTTTCTCTTTTAAATGAGTTCATTCTCGATCTCAATAATTAATGTCTTTGTTTATTCTGATAAATGATGACGTGCACTCATTGATTTGCTCTAGAAGCTCTCGATAAAAATCTTTAAATCTTTGTAAGAAAACAAGAAAAAAAGAACTTTCAATCAAATGATGATTTCTCTTCAATTATAATGCGTATAAATGACATTGTAAATAGTATATGTGATGTGTAATTGATGTAAATGACAGCAATGATGACGTGTAAATAGCACATAAACATTGTTTATTTTTCAAGTAAATAATGTTGTTAAGATAATAGAGTGTAAACAAAAGTAAATAATAATTGTTGATTTGTTTATTGCTCTTTCAGTTCTTCTCAACCTTTTATTTTCTTCAACTTCATCTTTCTTCAATCACAATCATATTTTTATCATTGTGTGATTACTTTTGACAAACTTTGAGTATATCTGTATAGTAAGAATAAAAGATCTAAATCATGAGTTGTGAATGCGCAGCGATGCTTAAAGAAAGTCATAAAATGATGAAGTTGACTGATGTTTAAGTCAAAGTCATTACGAAAGTAAGTGATGTCACAACTTGAGATTTCACGACTATTACTGCAACTAACAGTATTATAAGTCTGCTCAAAAGACATTGATCAGATGTAATGATTATGATGTTGCTGATGTTGAATTGCTTGTGATGATGCAGATGTTGTCAAATTCTGATCAAGAACTTTTTTCTTTTTCTTTTTTTCTTCATTAAATGCATGCAGTCTATGACTATGACATTGTTTAGACGCTGTATGTGTGCTATGTTACATGTAATTTGATCAAAGTTGTTGCTTTATATCTTTTTATTGATCAATCACATTGATAGTTTGCACATACAAGCGCTCTTGCTTAAACTCTCATAATCATACTTTTGTTTTTCTTCATTTCTTTGCATTCTTCACGTTCTACTCTTTCGTTTCTAATAGTCATTTTCTCATTGTAATTCAAGTATTTTTCAAATACTCTAGTGTTGCAATTCTTTCAATCTTGATGATGAACAGTGTCAATATGATATCTGTATTATTGAGCTGAGCTTTTTTCTTAAACTTTCTCTGCTTTGCTTTATAATGTCTGCAGTTCAGCAGTAAATGCTTTGACATTTGTCTTGTCTTGCATATTTCATAGCATTTGTTTAAATTATTCTTTGATAATCGATGCAAATAATTCTTGAAATAGTTATGTTTCATTTTCAGCTGAATAAAGATTGAAAACGTTGATTTAGCAGTTTTTCTCAACTTTTTTTAGTGATTTATGACTTAGATTCACATTTGATATGATTTTTCAATACTGATTTCCCTTTTTGATACTGTTTTTTCAGAGATCAGCGATGAAACTCATCTGTACATGATGCTGACTATGAATCTACTGTCTAGCTACAGTAGAGTCTAAAGATTATCAAAAGTTTGAATGATATTGAGACGCTGCGTGATGATGAAGCGCTGTGCGTTGATCGCATGCAGAGTTTTCGCGATCGCGCAAACTTTGATAATCTCAATGTGCATGCTACAAAAGCAATCTGCATGCAGATGAGAAAGTCAAATAGAACGCAAAACTACGAGAAAAATCGCTTATGAAAATCATTTGATTCAGTATCTTGTCATCGTGATGATGAGAACTGAGACAGAACATTCTCACGTTTGATCTGTTGAGAATAATTAGCAGAAAGAACTTGAATCACGAACATTCTTTAGATTTACATGCTAACTACGTCTATATAGATCTTGTTAAAACTGCGTGTCTGTTACTATGACATAAGCAACTCACAAGACTCGTTAAGTTCAACATGAGCAAACTCAAAAGTCTCATTAATATCGTTTAACAAACGTTCAGATACAGACATTTTATACATGAGTGATATGCTGATGAAAAGACTTCGTTAAAAGAAGAGAAACACAAGCGAGTTAGTAAAGAATGATCAAACTACACTGTCTAATTAAAAGTGTAGCATATGAACATCTTTGCAAAACATGATCGATCTGCATGAGAAAGATTTTTACAGATAACATAAAACAGATGAGTCACATGCTTTTAAGCAAAGCGAGCGTTTGCGAAGCATGATATACAATGACAATGACTGTTGATCTTGAGAATCTCATCTCTTCACTGAGTTCTGACTCTTGAATGTCTTGATGATAAAGTCAACTTCTAGTTGAAGACATCATCTGTATAGCTTGAGAGAACAGTAATGCATGTCAATGTGATTAAAGAAGAAATCGACTGCGATACACATGTGTATCGCAGACGAAACATCTGCAACTCATGCTTAAGAAGTAAACTGTCGAAATCTGAGCAGTGAGAGATTTCGTTCATCTTGAACTGTAAATCTGTCAAAGAGAAATCAGCATAGAAATTGTGCTCTATGTATGTTGCATGCAACGTATACAACATATTTTCGATAGACAGACATCAGCAACATTTCAGATTCATTTGTATCTTTAGCAGTATCATCAGATTCACGCATTTCAGAAAATGAGATGAAGCGAGTAATTAAATGAGTAAAGATGAACAAAGCATCAGACGTCTCTGAAATTTCAAACAGAGCACTTCAAGCAGATTTCACAAAACTGATCTCAGTGCTGACAAGTCTATTCAATGCATGTATGACATACAAATATCATTTAAAGCAGTTCAAAAAGACTTAAACAATAGTGCTATGTAAATCAAGAAAAAGCGACTATATTGACTTGAAAACATATTGACTCATCGCTCTGCTTGATATCATGAGCAAAGCTCTAGAGTCAATTATGATCAAAAGACTGAGTGACATAGCTGAGATTCATCACATGCTTTTGAATGCTCAAATGAGAGCGAGATGCAAATGATTTGTGATCTTGACGTTAGATCTACTAGTAGATCAAGTTCACATCATGTGAGACTGTGAAATCAAGTACATGATTTTCATGCTAAGTCTAGACATCGTTAAAGCATTTGATCGAGTCTTGCACATCAGACTGCTGCACACACTGAAAATGAAAAGAACATCAAGCTACATAGTTGAATGAGCACGCAGCTTTCTAAAGAACAGAGAGACGTCGCTGATATTCGATGAGCAAACGAGCACTATGCGCGAGATTAACGCAGACATATCTCAAGAGTTCTTCATTTCATCAATTTTCTTTCTATTTTTCAACGTAAGTTTAATTGAAAAATGCGAAGCACTGAAAATCAAAATCGAAGTGCTCAACTTCATAGATAACATCAACATTCTAGTCTATGACAGATTCATTGAAGAAATTTGCAAAACACTGAGCAAGACACATGATGTTTCGGATGTGAACCTAAGTCATAAGCCACTAAAAGAGCTGAGGAAAATCGATAGACTAACGTTTTCAACCTTTATTCAGCTGAAAATAGGACATGACTATTTCAAGAGCTATTTGCATCAATTATCAGAGGATGATTCGAACAAATGCTATGAAATATGCAATGCGAGGCAAACGTCGGAGCATTTACTGCTGAACTGCAGGCATTATAGAGCAGAGCAGATAAAGCTTAAGGAAAAAGCTCAGCTCAAAAACACAGACACTATATTGACACTGTTCATCACCAAGACTGAAAGAATCGCAACACTAGAGTATTTGAAAAATACTCGAATTGCGACGAGGAAATGACTATTAGAAACGGAAGAGTAGAACGCGAAGGGTGCGAAGGGACAAAGGAAAACGGGAGTACGATGACGAGGGTTTGAGCGAGAGCGCTTGTATGCGCAAACTATCGGTGTGATTGACCAATGGGAAGATATAAAGCAGCGACTTTGGCCAGGTTACATGTAACTTCGCATACATACAGCGCCTAGACAGTGCCATAGCCATAGGCTGCATGCACTTAATGAAGAAAAAAAAACACATGATGTTTGCGCGAAGTGAGTTTGAACTCATGACACAACGTTTGCATCAGAAAAATATAAGTTCACACATTTCACTAGAAAATCGAGAAAATTCAACATGATGACTAGCATACAAATAGAAAGCTCAGTAATCAAGTTGAAGTCAGACGTGTGAGTTCTAAAGATGCAACTGAACACGAAACTGCAATGAAGTGCGCATCTTCAACAGATAAAAGCGAGTCACGTCACAAGAATGCTTGCGCTTAGTCGTCTAGAAGTCTTCACATGAGAAGCAATCTTCACAAAAGCGAGACAAGTGTACTCAGCTGTAATGAGATCAGAAATCACATTCAAAGCATCAATCTGACATCAGTGCAGCAAGAAGAAAGAACTGTCAGACAAGAAATGCAGACTAGAAACTTTGCAGAATCAGACTCTACATCACGTTGCAAAAGCATTCAAAAGAGTAAGCATTGAAACGCTAGAGATCAACATGTACACAAGTTCGCTGCATGTTCATCTGAACATGCTGCAGAATAAAGTCACATTACGCAGTTGAGTTGATAACAGAACGTAAGAGAATAAATGAGCATGCAAACTCATACGCGCTCAACTGACGAAAATTAATCATTTCATCTTTCGCTTCTCTGTCATCAAGAAAGTAGTGCTTCTGAACACATCTATTCAAGAAGATGCAAAAATGCAGTCTAAATGCAGATGATTCAATCTCTCTATGACGACTTCAATAAGTGATAGCATTGCAATAGCGTTATATCACAAAGATCAATGAGAGCAATGATGAGAAAAATACAAGAAATGCATTCCAGACATCAATGTAATCTCAGCACAAAGATCTCATTTATTCAACAAGATGATAAAGATGCATAATTATTTTCAAAAGACTGAAAGCATTCTTGCAACTCACATCAAAATCGAACGCATAGATCTTAACGTTTATCTGCACTCGAGAAACGTTTCGAGCATGAATAGCTCGCGATGCAACTGTGAACGAAGTCATTAGACAGCGAAGCATGTACTCATGCACTGCTCGAACTGAACGCATCTGCGATCAAGAATGCTACGTGATGTTGACTTCTTGAACTATCGAATAATCGTCGCAATCACGAAAGATCTCAGAGCAGCAGCGAGAATGATGATGAAAACGAAGCTTGTGAAGCAATTTAGAGTGACTAGAACACTCATTCTCTAATGTGCGATCAACGCGAACAAATTTGATACATAGTCTTAATCTTGTCGTTTCGACTGCGTGAAGCAGTCGTATAGATAGTGAGTGATTTTCTACCTCAGAGAGTTTTGTTCACTCGATACACATAGCATAGAGTTTCTCATGAGTCAACTTAATCAATGTCACAAGAGTGTATGAATTTATTATTATTATTATTACTGTTTTTTCAAATTTTTAATCATTGTAATTTCATCTTTTTGCAAATTTGCTTTTTGACGAAACTTATGATGATTGCTTTCATGTTATCAATAACTGATACTTCTTGAGCAGCAATTTTGATCAATTGATTTGCTTTTTCATTCTTAATAATACTTTTGCAACTCAATATTCACTGTATGCAAATTTGACACTGTTTCTGACGTAAATTGATCAAATTTTATCATATGTCATTAAATAATCTTGCATTGACGTTGCTCTTTGCATTTAATCTTTGCAAAGTCATTTAACTGTTTATGTACACTTAAATTTCGCTGTTTTTGAGTGCTTTTTCGCTGCACATTGCGATTGCATTGCTAATAGCTTGCAGTTTCGCTTTCGTTATAATGATTTTACCTGAAATGCTTGTCGCTTTGCTGCATCTAATGAGTTTATGCATAAATATCACTGTTGTTTCAATTTTAATTTCAACTTTTGTTATCTTTTTTGAATTTGTAATGCATCTGTGTACATCACTATGTTTTTCGCCTTTTTGATAATTCTTTCTAATTCTCTATGCTGAACTGCAGGCATTATAGAGCAGAGCAGATAAAGCTTAAGGAAAAAGCTCAGCTCAAAAACACAGACACTATATTGACACTGTTCATCACCAAGATTGGAAGAATCGCAACACTAGAGTATTTGAAAAATACTCGAATTGCGACGAGGAAATGGCTATTAGAAACGAAAGAGTAGAACGCGAAGAGTGCGAAGGGACAAAGGAAAACGGGAGTACGATGACGAGGGTTTGAGCGAGAGCGCTTGTATGCGCAAACTATCGGTGTGATTGACCAATGGGAAGATATAAAGCAGCGACTTTGGCCAGGTTACATGTAACTTAGCATACATACAGCGCCTAGACAGTGCCATAGCCATAGGCTGCATACACTTAATGAAGAAATAAAAAAAAATCTAATTCTCTATAGTGTGTATTGATCATGTCGCAAGTTTTATCTTTTGCAAATTCGATTTGAAGTTTTGCTAAATGCTCAATTTCTTGCTTTCATGATTTCTTGAAGTGAGAAATTTCAATTTCTTTTATTGAATTCAATGTTTTTTGCACTTTGTTTAATATTTAATATATCTGCATAAGTCTGTCTTTGCACTTCTTAGCTTCTGATCGAGAACTCATCGCTTTTACTATTCAAACTTTCAAGTACATTTCAGCTATTAAAGAGAAAATTCGAAAGACAATGAGAAAAGAAATGATTACTGATGCTTCGTTGACGATCTTGTTAAACTCACAGACTTTGCGAAATCAAAGAACGATGATGAGATTCATTTATTTCACTTCTTGATGTTGTTACTGATGCTTTTCAACTGTCAATTGTGAGAATAAGTGAAAGAAGTATTGCTGATCTTGAAACTCTAAATAGAGTAATTTGTATAAAGTGTGCTCAAGTTCTACACATCAAGAATAAAGCATCGCTGTGTGATGTCATCTTTCAAAGAAAGACAATGTACAAGAAGTGTGCTCATTGTGCAAGTAATGAGAATTTCTATATTGCAGTGAATATACTTATCTGATACATTTGCTAAATGCTCATGATTCAATGTCTAGATTCTTGACATCTGCATTTCAACTATCAATGAATTCTTTCATCTGCAGAATATTCATGATAGTGCGATTGAAAATGAAGAAGAGAACATCACTCTGAAGACATTCACTGCTCATCAGAAAATTCTTTACAAGAAATTGATGACAACAACTCATGTAAAGAATCATCTTAAAGAAACTCACAAACTTGAGTCTCTAAAGATTCAAAAGCTCATTCTCAAAGAGATAATGATTGTTAATGACATTGTCAAAGAAATTCTGAAGATTGACAACGAGATTTATCTGTATGAGATGCTGACTACGAATCTTCTGCAAGCTATGCTTGTCAGAAGAGCTGAACAATCTCATCAACATTCACAGAGCAGTAACAGCGCTTTACTCACGCGTTGAGCTTACACACAGTCGAAAAGCGAAGCAATAACAACGCAGTCATTGACGCGTTGAAGCTCGCACATACACAGAATGACAGCAACGTCTTTGCATACATGCTGCAGCTCATATACGACACATACATATATACTGCGAAGGCACGATTCAGCTTTTGCACATCTATACGTCTGCATGATGCAGTAAATCAATCGGTTTTTTGCCTTATCAGATCGATTTACATGCATTGCAATCACATACACTGCAAAGACACGACACAGTCTTTGCTCATATACACAGAACAACAGCAACGTCTTTGCGCACACGTTGCAACTCATATACATCACATACACATACACTGCAAAGACATGACTCAGCTTTTGCACATCTACAGACTTGCGTGATGCAGCAAATCGATCGATTTTTCTTATTTTCAGATCGATTTACACACATTGCAATCACACACAGAGCAGTAACAGCGCTTGAATCAGCGTTGAGCTCATACATGACATTCACACATACATTGCAAAGACATGATTCAGCTTTTGCACATCTACACGCTTGCAAAATGCAGTAAATCGATCGATTTTTCGCATTATCAGATCGATTTACATGCATCGCAATCACATACACTGCAAAGACATGACACAGTCTTTGCTCATATACACAGAATGACAGCAACGTCTTTGCGCATGCGCTGCAACTCATATACATCACATACATATACACTGCGAAGGCACGATTCAGCTTTTGCGCATTTACATGCTCATGTGATGCAGTAAATTGATCGATTTTTCGCATTATCAGATCGATTTACATGCATCGCAATCACATACATTGCAAGAACACGACACAGTCTTTGCTCATATACACAGAACAACAGCAACGTCTTTGTGCATGCGTTGCAACTCATATACATCACACACACACATATTGCGAAGGCACGATTCAGCTTTTGCACATCTACACGCTCATGTAATGCAGTAAATCGATCGATTTTTCGCATTATCAAATCGATTTACATGCATCGCAATCACATACACTGCAAAGACACGACACAGTCTTTGCTCATATACACGGAACGACAGGAACGTCTTTGCACACGCGCTGCAACTAATATACGACATTCACACAGTCATTGCAAAGGCATGACTCAGCTTTTATGCACATACATATTTGTGCGATGCAGTAAATCGATCGGTTTTTCGATTTTCTGATTGATTTACATGCGTCACAAATACATAGATCAAAGTTCATCTACTTTCATCTACGTAGATCAAAGTTCATCTAGCTCGCTTAGCTTGATGATCATACAGACAAGTTGAAAGCTTACATTGAAGTGATCAGCTTTCACAATTTTGAGTTGTTTATGTGACCACTTGATCATATAAACAGTTCACGCGCTCGTATGCGCACTTTATTGATGTGACTGTTCAATGAAAAGATATACAGCAGCGATTATGACTAGATTACATGTAATTTAGCATACACACAACGTTTAAATAGTGTCATAGTCATAGACTGCATGCACTTAATGAAGAGAAAAAAAATTCTGAATGTAAAGCGCTTTGCAATATATTCAATCTTGATTATATATCATTTTGTCAGCATTTCTAATTGTTCTGATATATTTTAATACAATCTGTCATCTTTCAAATCTTTATCTTCACGTCTCAATGTAAATCTGATGATAAGAAAAAAGAAGAAGTTTGCAATCTTGTCTCATATAAGAGATGTTTAATGAAGTGATAATTGCATGATGTTTGTTGTGTCGTGATGATTACGCTCTTTTGTCAAACACGTTTGAGTGTCTTTGCGCTTTTTTCTTCTGTCTATTGATTTATATATGTAATCATCTCATTAGAGAGCGAAACTATCATAATACAGTGATTCTTCTTTTTTAATAATGAGTTTATGCTTGAAAGTGAGTGATTATGCTTTTCGCTCATGTTTCAGCCTCGTTTCGAAAGCTTTTATAAGCTTCAAGACATCTTTCATATTTTCGCTTAATATTCATTGATTATATTCAATGAGATATTCTTTTCATTGTATCTTATAATATAAGATTCTCTTTCTTTTCTGCTTCTGTAAAATCTTTTCTATCTTTCATTCTTACTCATTATCAATAAGCTTGAGTATGAAATAATTGAGTATAAAGTCATCATTTAGTCTACAATTATATGATTTTAAAAGAAATACATGAAAGACAGAATGAACTCTATAAATGATTGAAAGATCAAGATGATACATCTGCTTGTTTATAAGTTCTTATATACAAAAGAATTTTATCATCTTATTTAATAACTTCTTGCTTAACTTTTTCTGCTTCAGATTTTTTGCTGATAGCATGATTAAATCATCAACATTAAAGAACTTAAACTTATGTTTTCAATTATAATACTTTGTCTGAGCATTGATCGTGTTTTATCATCATTACGTCAACAATTTTTTTTTCTTCATTAAGTGCATGCAGTCTATGACTATGACACTGTCTAGACGCTGTATATATGCTAAGTTACATGTAATCTGGTCAAAGTCGCTGCTTTATATCTTCTTGTTGATCAATCACATCGATAGTTTGCGCATACAAGCGCTCTCGCTCAAACTCTCGCAATCGTACTTTCGTTTTTCTTCATTTCTTCGCATTCTTCGCGTTCTACTCTTTCGTTTCTAATAGTCATTTTCTCGTCGCAATTCGAGTATTTCTCAAATACTCTAGTGTTGCGATTCTTCCGATTTTGGTGACGAACAGCGTCAATATGATGTTTGTGTTTTTGAGCTGAGCCTTTTTCTTAAGCTTTATCTGCTCTGATCTATAATGCTTGCAATTTAGTAGTAAATGCTCTGACGTTTGACTCGCATTGCATATTTCATAGCATTTGTTTGAATTATTCTCTGATAATCGATGCAAATAGCTCTTGAAATAGTCTTGTTTCATTTTCAACTGAATAAAGATTGAAAACGTTAGTCTATCAATTTTTCTCAGCTCTTTTAATGATTTCTGACTTAGATTCACGTTCGATATGTGCTTTCGATACTGATTTTCCTTCTTGATGCTGCTTTTTCATGCATTTAACCATTGTAATTTCGTCTCTTTGCAAATTTGCTTTTTGACGAAGCTTATGATGATTGCTTTCGTGTTGTCGATAACTGATAGTTCTTGAGCAGCGCTTTTGACCAATTGATCTGCTTTTTCGTTTTCAATAATGCTCTTGCGACTCGATATTCACTGTATGCGAATTTGACATCGATGCTGACGTAAATTGATCAAGTTTTGTCGTATGTCATTGAATAACTTCGCATTGACGTTGCTCTTTGCATTTAGTCTTTGCAAAGTCATTTGACTGTTTATGTACACTCAAATTTCGCTGTTTTTGAGTGCTTTTTCGCTGCATATTGCGATTGCATCGCTAATAGCTTGCAGTTTCGCTTTCGTTGTGATTATTTTGTCAGAAACGCTTGTCGCTTTGCTGAATCTGACGAATTCATGCGTGAATATCACTGTCGTTCCAGTTTCTGTTTCGACCTCTACTATCTTTTTCCGAATTTGCGATGCGTCGATATACATCACTATGTTTTTCGCCTTTTTGATAATTCTTTCTAATTTCCTGTAGTGCGTATTGATCGTTTCGCGAGTTTCGCTTTTTGCAAATTTGGTTTGAAGTTTTGCTAAATGCTCGATTTCTTGACCTCACAATTTCTTGAAGTGAGAAATTTCAATTTCTTTTATTGAATTCAGTGTTTTTTGCACTTTGTTCAATATTCAATATATTTGCGTGAGTCTGTCTTTGCACTTCTTGACTTTTCAAGATAAATTCGCCTTCGTCTCGTTTCAGTTCAGATATTTCGATGCGTTCAGATCTAGATTCAATTCGATAGAGTATTGAGATGAGTACGAAATAAATGTTCTTTTTCTGACAGAGTGTTTTTTCGATAACTCAACTATTTGAATTACGTAGTTCTTGCACTTTTGATCTAATTGCATCTTCATCGACGAGATTTCGACTTCTATTTGCATAGCATCTATCGATGATGTTCGAAACGCACTCAGAATTTTTCGTAATGCAGCGTTTTGCAGTTTGCGAAATTTGACTAAGCAGCTTTTTTGATTATTTCACCATACTTCGACGTCATAATCGCTAATAGACGTGACGTATGTCAGGTATAACTGCTTTCCTGATTTGACATTTAGTTCTCACTCGCTATTCATTAATTTAAACAACGAGTGTAGCGTTCTTGTGACTGTCATGATTTTCGTTTGCACATAAACTTTGAAGTTGAGCTTTCGATTCAGTCAAACTTCTAGTCATCGTACGCATGTCTTTGATTTTATGACCGTGTTATTGAGTAGAATAATCATTTGATTGAGTGTCGTCTTGTGACTTTCAAAGTGTATCAATTCAGATTTCGAGTCATCGAATTGCACTGCGTTGTTCTCAGCTCATGTGAAAGCGATTTTTGCTGCGTTTTCCAGCATTTTCACATTCTTGTCAATATTTCTTCCCTCAATGTATAGCGTCACGT
>JAABUV010000189.1_pt1 | contig 91564 bp, 52 predicted proteins | sample 5559971 | NCBI WGS metagenome assembly JAABUV01 (sample SAMN10711881, study PRJNA513362) | rock metagenome | isolation source: Antarctica rocks | place: Antarctica: Victoria Land, Knobhead nord | collected 2015-12-19 | reverse complement strand
CTATTTAAGTATAAGTTATAAAGTTTTATAATAAACTTTATATCTTAAAGTCTTATATAATAGGAGAATTAATAATATTAATTATAAAGAACTTAAAGTAGAAAAGATTAAATAGAAAGTTATTATATAAATATATAAGTCCCTTTAAGGTTATAAAGGTAATTAGATATTAGGTATACTACTTAAGTCTCTTAATAATATAAAGAATCTATCCTATATTTTATATCTCCTTATTAGAATTATATTAGAGCTATTTTAATAAAGGTAAATAATTATTTATACCTCTTCTAAAACTTATTAATAGTAAAGAATATTATAAGGTAGAATAAATTTTAGATAAAATAAGGAGTAAAGGTATTTAATACTACTTAATTAAGTAATTTAATTATAAAATATAATATAATTAATAGATATCTATTAAGGATATAAATATAAAAGACTTATAAAGGTAATATAATAATATATATATAATAAAGAAATATTATAAATAAAATATTAATATATAACTATTATAATAAAACTATCTAATTATAAAGTTAAGTTATATAAGGTAAGTTATAAATTATATTTATATAATAGAGATTTTAATAAAAAAGTATATAAGAAAAGAATTAATTACGGGGAAAATCCTTATAATCTAAGAAAAGAATTTTTACTTAAAGGTATAATACCTATATCTTATAAGGGGAGTGTATTAGCCCGCGGAAGATAAGCTAGAAAATAAGGTAATATCCCTAATAGAGATAGGCGGGGCGGGTATAAAAGTAGGTATAAGAGTAGGGGTATAAGGAGTATAAGGGGCGTAAGGAGCGCGAGTAGCGCGGATAGGGCGAGTAGAAGTAGAAGTACTAGTAGTACTACTACTATAAGAAGGGCGGCTAGGAGTAGTAGGAGCGGGGGCGGGTAATATAATAATAGGGGAGGTAATAGCCTCTTCCTCCTCCTCCTTTATATCCTCTAGGGTCTCTCTTATCCCTTTATTATTATTATTATTATTATCTTTATCCTAATATATAATTAATTTATATAAAGATTATAAAATACTTTAATAATATATTTACCTCCCCTAACTCTTTATTAACCTCTATTATAATAAGGGTAGTTAACCCCTCTTATAAAAGTATTAATATATATTTTATTATATTAACCTTTAACTAATATAATTATAGAAAGCCTCCTACCCTTTACCTATTAATCTACTCTCTAAAGACTTTAATTATATACTTTATCTAACTATATATAAGTCTAGGATAGGACTTATTAACTAAGAGGCAAGATTTAATTAAATCTTTAAAAGGGGTATAGACCCTATCTAATATTAAAGTATATTCTACTACCTATAATTTAGTTATAGTAGTCTATAACTAAGAGCTTTTATTAAACTTAGTATAGAAGGAGAAGTAGGAGGCATAAAAGATTAGAAAGAAAGTAGGTATATAATTAACCTAAAAAAGCGCCTTAACTAATAAATATTAGTTATATAAATTCTTATAAGGTACTAATATTCTTTAGTAAGCTTATATAAGACGCTTTTAATTTAGTTATATTTTAAAACCTATCTATAAATAATTTAGCATTAAATATATTCTAGAAGCTTCCTCTAGCCTACTATATAATTAGATATCCTTTTTATAAGTATACTTCAATTCTAATACCCTACTTCAGCTTTAGTACCTAGAGCCTATTAATAGGAAGTAGGATACTATATAATTAAAATTATAGACTAATATATTAACGAGACTTTTTATATATAGTCTTATATTATATAAGTAAGTTAAGGTATTAAGGTATTTTAAACTTTAGTATTATAGATATCTAATTATATAATAACTAGCTAACTCCTAACCTTCTCTTATTATTTATAACTATAATTTCTATAATAGTAATTATACTTCATCTCTTTTATAATTACGTTATAACTACCTAACTCTTTAGGGTATAGTAATAGTAGTAAGTTATATAAAACTTCTTTAGATATAGTAAATTTCTTATTACTCTTCTTCTTACCCTTCTTTATTTTCGTCTTCTTATAGTTACTAAGATTAAGATCCTTTTAAGAATTACTAGAGTTAACCTATAAAGATAAGGAGTTAATAGCTAGTTCTATAGTCTTAAGCTTAAGAATACCCTCCTAGACTTTAGCTAGAGGGGTATATTTATTATTAGACGCTAGACTTATAAAAAGATCTATAGTTAAATAGCCTCCTCTAGGGTTAAAGTCTCCCGTATAAAGGAAATTAAGAAGTAGTATATATAACTCTAGGTTAATATCTAATAATTCTAGATAAGTAGAGCTATATAAATTAACCCTATATATATACTTCTCTTTTAAGATAGAGGATACTAAAAGAATAGCTTAATAGACTAAGAATAGATCTTTTAGTAGGCTAATATTAATTAAGAAGATAGAGGACTTATATACTACTAGCTTCCTAGGAAAGATCTCCTAAGCTTATTCCCTAGAAGGTCTAATCCTAGTTAGTCCCTTTTAATCTAATACTAACTTATCCTAGCTACCTCTAGCTTAAAATAAATCCTCCTAGTAGATACTACCTAGGAGAGCCTAGGTTATTAGGTAGTAAAGTATAATAGCTACCTATCTTAAGTTAGCCTAGAAGAAACCTCCTAAGAGATATTAACTAGGAGAGCCTGAATTACTAGGTTCTAAGGTTTATACTATATTAGAATTAGAGAAGGGGCTAGAACTAGAGTATCTATAATTAGAGTAGAGTACTAGAACTAGGATAGGGTAATAGAAGCTAGAGTAGTAGGATTAAAATAGACTAAGAGATTATTAATAAGAAAGTATCTTAGTTAGCTCTACTTAAATACTATCTTATAGCTATATAATAAGAAAGGAGTCGTTATAACTTATATATATATTTCTAGAATTTAAATATAAGAGAAAGACTATAAAATAGGAATAAAAACATCTTAAGTATAAGAGTAGGACTTTACTTAGATTATATAAAGACTAGAAGAGAGTCGCTTTAAAAAAAGGATTACCATTTTAAGTATTTAAGGATAGTATAATATAATAGGATAAAGGAGACCTAGTACTTAATATATTTGCTTATAGCCCTAAGACTAAACGGGATATATATTATCTACTCCTATTATACTATTAAAGGGGAGCGAGCTACCTATACTTCCTCCCCTTACTTTTTAGGAGGACTCCTAGGGAGTACTCTCTAGGTAAGTACTCCCCTAGTAAGGCCTATTAGTAGTAAGACGGGCGTCTAAAGCTATTATAATAAGGATATTACCTATTTTTAACTACCCGTATACGGCTATAAGGACGTAGTATCCCTTAGTCTATTAAGACGTTAAGCTTAGCACGCTAAGTAATCTTTATTTATCGTGATATAATTACTCTCTTAGTCTAGTTATATAATAGGTCTATAAGCTTACTATTCGTAACCTAGATAGTTCTAGCTAGTACTAACGCTAAGCTTTACGCGATTAGTATAGCACTCCCTAGGGATCTCTAAAAACTATACTCGCCCGGGGAGTACTTAATAAGGGAGTACTCCCTAGGGATTTCTAAAATAGGAGGGAAATATTAGGGAGTACTTGCTAGGGGAGTACTCGTTAGGGTAGTACGTACTCTTATTACGACCCGTGACTCTTAGAGGTTATCAGGGTCTATAGTAGATCTCGTAGAGAGGAGTATTAAGGAGAAGGTAAGTAGGCTTTATACTAAACTAGTCTAGTATAGAATTATATTTAGTATCTAAGAGATTAGTCTAGTAGATAATATAAGTTAAGTATAAAGCTCCTATCTAGAGGGAAAGTAATACTATTTATATAAATATAAGAAAGCTTATATTTACACTAATTACTCCTAATTAACTTATATTAATTAAAGTAACTTATTAAGTAATTATTATACTCGCCGTAGTTATCTTATATTTATTAGAGTGATTATAGTAAGTAATTACCCTACTTACTATACTAAGGTATATTTAACTTAGTAAGCGCCTATAATATCTACTAAGGCTCGCGTACTAAGGGCGTAATATTACTCCTCCTTCCTTAAACCTTTATCCTAAAGGTCTAATAAGTCTTTATATCATCTCGTCTATAGTAACGCCGTATTAAACTATTAGATTAAGTGGCTTATAAGGGAGTAATTATAATAGTGTCGTGCCTATAATATATAAGGTCATAAAAAGAGTATTAAGTATCTTCTCTTTCCTAGTAGTACGCGGAGTATATTTAGCTAGGGAAGTAATATAGACTAGCCGTACCTATTATTTACTTCTCTAGCATTAATAAGGCTATAGAGAAGCTTAAATAGGAAGAGGTAGAGATAGAGGCGGCTTAGGAAGCTACTAATAAAATTACTTATTAGAAATAAATAAAATTAAAACGTCTTTATTAATAGAAGTATTTCTTAAAAGAGTATAAATAATAAATATTTAATAAAGGTCTTAATAATATTAAAGAGTTAGAATATTTAAAAGAATTAAAGAAGGCTAGTAAGGTTAAGAAAGTACTTACTACCTATATTATATTCTTAGAGTTTAAGGGTTCTAGGACTCTCTCGCCTAGAGCTCTTAAGTAGATTACTTAGGGTATATCTAGGTTTAATAATACTACTAGAGGAGCTCTTAATAGTTTATAAGATTTATAACTAGTTCCTAGGTATTTTTTAAGTCCTTATATCCTTTCTATTTTACTAGGTAACTCTAAACTTTTTATAATAGAATCTTTTTAGCTTTAAATTTATTCTCTTCTTTTATTCTAAAATAGAAGGTTTCTTATAAGGGTATATTAGGGTCTACCTATTCTAATATTAAAATATAAAATACTAGGTAGATTTTAGCGTTAGGTAGAAGTTATAACTTATAATTAATAGGTCCTTTTTCTTTAGTTATTAAAAATAGTCCGACTTTAATATAGTCTAGTTTCTTACTTAGTCTTATACTTCTTAGATTTTTTATAAGAAGGTATACTTTATCCCCCTTCTTTAATTAAGGGCTATTTTTCCTCTTTTTATTAGCTATCTCTTTATTAAAGAGTTCCGCTTACGGATTTATTTTTATATATCCTTATATAATTCTTTTATATCTAATATTAGTACTAAAGCTTTTTCTATATCTAATCTTTATCTTAGATCTAGGAATAGATTTAGATCTTATCTATAATTTATAAAGAACAGAGATAGCTTTATAATATTAGATCTCTTATTATTATATACTAATTATACTATTAGGAGTAGTAATACCTAATTATTTTACCTTTTATTAATATAATATCTTAGGTATACTTCTATTATTTAATTTATATATTCTATTTATCTATCTATTTATAGATAGTATACTATTAATATTTAAAGCTTAGTTCTAATTAAGGTAATTAAGGTCTTTTAATAGTTTAAAGTAAAGAGCTTATCTCTATCTAAGGTTATTAATTCTAGTATATTATAATCTCTAATAAGTCTATCTAATAATATAAACCTAAGTTAACTAGCGTTATAAGTTTCTTTATATAGAATTATAATAGCGTACTTAGTAAGTTTAGTTATAATTACTATTATTAAATTATATTTATTATTTATTACTAGGTCGATTAACTAAGGTAGTTTTATAATAAAGTCTATTATAATATCCTTTTATAGTATATCTAGAACTTTAGTAAACTAAATCTATCCGTACTTAGCGTATCTTATAGGTTTATTCTGCTAGTAATATATATATTTTCTGATATATTATTTAATTATTACTTATAGGTTAGGTGCGGCGTATAATCTTTATATAAGTTCTAAGGTTTTAAATACTCCTAGATATCCTAATAGTAGATTATTATAGTAATCTCTAATTACTCCCTTAACTACTTTTAGTAGTAGATATAACTTTTACTTATATAATAAGAGGTCTCTATTAGGTTACTATTTCCTAAGCTTACTAGCTAAGGTATCTCTAATATATACTTCCTTAAGGTCCGGAACTATATATATTATAACTCGTACGGTTATTACTAGGTTTTTAGTTAGTATTAATAATCTATTATCTTCTTATTTTAATATAGGTTAACTAGTAATATCTTTTATTTATATATAGTTAGATTATCTACTTAAAGCGTTTACTTACCTATTATCTTTACCTAGGGTATACTAGATTTTAAACTTATATTATCCTAGGAGCTTAGCCTATCTAACTTATCATTAATTTAGTTCTTTAGTTATAATAAATCTAACTAAGTTCTTATAATTAGTAAAGATAGTAAGTTCTAAATAACTCTTAATATATATTCTCTAGTATTATAAGGAATAGATAACTACTAAGAGTTCCTTATTATATATATTATAGTTCTATTCTACTATTATTATTTTCCTTAAGTAGTAAGCTATTAGATACTACTTGCCGTTAACTATCTAGTATAAGTAGGCTCTAATTATAAGATCTGAGGTATCTATCTTAATACGCGCTAGTTCTCTATTCCTAAAAGTATAAAGTACTAGTAGGTTTATATAAGCTTACTTTAACTTAGAAAATGCCTTCTTCTAGTTAGTATCCTATTAAAATCCTATATCCTTTTTAGTAATTTCTATTAGTAGTAAGGCTTTCTTAGAGTAGCCTTCTATAAAACGTCTATTAAAGTTAGTAAATCCTAAGAATCCTTATATTAATTTAATATTATATAGTATAGGCTATTCTTATATAACCTATATTTTTTTAGGGCTTATACGAACGCCTTAGATTATTATTATAAACCCTAAGAACTTAAGTAAGGTCTTATAAGACTCATATTTTTCTAGCTTTAAGAGAAGTCCTACTTATAATAAGTATATTAATATATCTTATATATATAGGATATATTCCTTTATAATTTTAGAATAGATTAATATATTATTAAGGTATATAATTACTATCTAATTTAAATAAGTTCGTATAATATTATTAATTAATACCTAGTAGGTTACTAGTATATTAGTAAGGCTAAATAGTATAACTAGGTACTTATAATATCTATACTAAGTCCTAAATATAGTCTTCTACTTATTACCTTTTTTTATTTAAATTAAGTTATACGCTCCTCTTAGACCTAACTTTATAAAGATCTTTATTTTAGCTAGCCGGTCTTATAGCTCGCTAATATTAGGTAGCGGGTAATAATTCTTTATTATTATATTATTTAATTTCTAAAAGTCTACGTACATCTGCAAAAATCTGTAGCATACTTTAAGTGCTAAAAGTACTTAGGAGCAGGTTTAGCAGGAAAATCCTATGTCGTCGCTCCCAAGCACTTATAGCATGAAATAAGCAGGTTTTAACAGATTTTTTACTAATTAGTAGCCTACTTACTAATTAGTAAACTACTTACTAGGACTGACTAGGACTAACTAGGAATATTTCAGAAATTAATAAAATCACCTACTAGTAGTAGGGGGGGGGTGGGGGGGGGGTAGGAGGCTATAGGATATATTTTACTATTCTATTTTTAGCCTAGATTTCATTTTTTTAGTTAGTTTTTAAATTCGTTGATTGATAAGCGAGCTATAGAGGTTTCCGGCTACTCCCGTAGCGGGCGGCTCGTCCCGAGCCTAAATCTTAAAAACCTTAAATTAAAAACGACTAATATAGCGTTTCTACGTAATTTTAACTTTACTATTTTTAGAAATTTTTACTACCTGCTCGAGGTTACTAAAGTTGCTATTATTACTTAGAGATTTACCTAGAGCTATAAGCAGGTCTGAAATTTACAGAAGTATAGCCGTAGTAATCCGTCTTTCTTTTTTATAAAGAGTATTAGATATCCTGCTAGTAATTTAGATTCTTAAATAAATCCCTTTTTTAGGTTCTTATCTAAGTACCCGCGAAGTATTATAAGTTCCTTTTTAGATAATATATAAATAGGTCTAAATATTAGTTCCTTCCCTAATTTAAGTTTAATCTTATAATCCTAAGGTTAGTATTTAGGTAGAGCTTTTACTATTATCTCTTTTATAAAGAGGCGTTTCTATCTTTAATACTCTTATAAGATATTAGGAGTACTATTAATTACTCTAAGAACTCTAACTTATTAACCCTACAGACCTTTACTAGTATCTATTAAGCCGGATCCTTATTTTTTAAGGCTATCCTTATTTAAAATTAAGGTAATATATACCTTAACTATCTTCCGGTTTAATTTCTTATCTACTATCATCCTCTATTAGCGTATAAGGTAAAATCTAGTAATATTACTGGTTTCTTTAAACTTAAGTACTTTTCTTCTCTAGTTAATTACTAGGTTATATTTCTTTAACTAAGGTATACCTAGAATAATATAATAAGTAGCTATCCTAATTATATTAAAGGTTATTTCCTTATAATAGCACTAAATTATAAATAGTAGCGAGGTTATCTCCTTAGTTATACTTCCTATTAATAGGCTTAACCCGTCAGCTATTTATAAGTTATATAGATCCTTCTTCCTTTATATTAGTAGGCCTATTAACCGTACTAACGCTTTAGAGATAAAGTTTCTAGATACTCTAGAATCTATTATTACTATAATTCTCTAACTATCTATTCTAACTAGTATATTCACGTGTATTATATACTCTATTAAGTATAACTATTATATTTTAGGGATTAGGATATTAATCTCCTTATACTTCCCCTTAGTATAAGGGATTACTCTTTTCCTAAATTAGGGAGGAATCTAGTAATTTTCTTTTATTATATATACTTTTTATACTTATTATAGAAGTATACGTACTACTCTAGTAGATAATATTCTCTAGTATCCTTATTATACTTAAGATATCTATAAAGGTTACTATACTACTTCTAGTTATAATTTAGAAACTACTTATAGCTCCTTTTAGTTACTAAATACTAATTATAGCTTAAATTATTATAAGCTATTTATATATTCCCGTACGTGCGTATCCTAACTATCTTTCCTAAGTTTACTTTTACTTAGTAATAGTATAAGTAGTATTTATCTATATAAGCCGTCTAGTATATTACTCTATACTATAAATATTATAAGTTATTCTAGAATTCCTTTTATAGGAGTCCGTCTAATACTTTTTCTTAGTAAAATTCTATTCTTTCCTTAAGTTTTATTTATAAATCTCTTAATATAGAGGTATAAGATTCCTTAAGGATTTTCTCCTTACCCTTCTTAGGTTTATAGCTAAGGTCTTCCTAGTCTAAATCTTTATTTTCTCGACCTTACTTAGGATTATCCTTCTAAGCCTAACTACTATTACTATTATTATTAGAACTAAGCGCATTTAGTTAATTATAAATATACGCGAGTCGTTCTTTAATTTAATTAATATTCCTCTATTTCTTTTTAATCTCTTTATATAATTTATCTTATCTAACTTTAAGTTCTTTAATACTTTTATTTATTAGATAGTTAATAAGTACTAGTAGATCTTCTATAATTACTTCTAACTCCTTATTATTATACTTATCTTCTAGTTAATCCCTTAGAGTTCTAGTCGTCTTAATTAGTATTCTCTCTAATATATTTAATTATAGTTATTTTATTATATTTTTAACTTATAATCTTTAGTAATATAGCCTAGTTTATTATAATTATAATATTTTATTACTTTTTAATCCCCTTACTACTTCTTTCCCCTAAATTTAATTTTCTTTTAAGTGAAGTCTAATTCTATTAGTATAGGTCCGTAAGGATTATATTATATATATCTCTTATAATATCCTCTAGAATAAATCCTAGCTCGTCTAAGTCTAGTAATACTACTATTATAACGTAGTTCTATTATAAGCTTATAAAGTTAATTATTAATTCTTACCGCGGCTTTAATAAGTATATCTAGCGTATTATATATTACTCTATCTCGTATAAGTTCTTTCTTAATATTATCCTTTAATCCTCTTTAATATATTATTATAAGTATGTTATTATCCTAGTTTATCTAAGTAGAGTATTATTAAAACTAAGTTAAATACTCTAATACTAACTTTTTCTATATTAAATACTAGATAACTTATACCGCTATACTTTCTTTATTAGAGGGTCTAAATATTTATCTTATCTTAATATAAAAGCGAGTAAAGCTCTCTATCTATACTTTAATAGTAATATTATTATTATTATTAGGGCCTTCTATATATTATTTAAGATATAAGGTAGACTACCTCTAGGCCCGTCCTTATATATAAGTTATTATAAATAGTAGTTACTTACCTAACTTAATAGCGTCCTAGTTAAAAGAGAAGTATAGCTATATCTATACTAACTACTCTTCTAACTTATCCTAGTTACTATAATATAGGTCTAGTTTAGTAATCTTAATACTATCCTTAGCTTCTACTATTATTAACTATTATAAACCGCGTTTAATTAGGGTGGGGTTCCTTTCTCCTAAGGTACTTATCTTAAGGGTACTTCAAGTATTATAACCCGTGACTCTTAGAGGTTATTAGGGTCTATAGTAGATCTTATAGAGAGGAGTATTAAGGAGAAGGTAAGTAGACTTTATATTAAACTAGTCTAGTATAAAATTATATTTAGTATCTAGGAGATTAGTCTAGTAGATAATATAAGTTAAGTATAAAGCTCCTATTTAAAGGGAAAGTAATACTATTTATATAGATATAAGAAAGCTTATATTTATACTAATTACTCCTAATTAACTCGCGTAAACTAAAGTAACTTATTAAGTAATTATTATACTCGCCGTAGTTATCTTATATTTACTAGAGTAACTATAGTAAGCGATCGCCCTACTCGTTATACTAAGGTATATTCGACTTAGTAAGCGCCTATAATATCTGCTAAGGCTCGCGTACCAAGGGCGTAACAACTCTCTAGAGGTCCTTAAAAACTAAGGGGGGAATACTAGGGAGTACTCGCTAGAGGAGTACTCCCTAGGGTACGTACTCCCTCTATAAGTACTCCCTTAAAGGAATAGATATTAGGTAGCTCTAGACTTTAGGGATCTTATAACTAACGCGCTCCTACGTAAATCTAATACTTATAAAGCGACTAAGCTATTATTAAAGTATAAGCGAGGACTTTTTATAAGACTTATATAATTTATAGATACTCTCCTATTTATTAGGGCGGACTCGAATAACTAAGTTATAATTAGTACCCTCTAGTAGGCGAGAAACTAACGCAGGAATTTAAATATAGAAAGATTAGATTAGGAGTCCTAAAAGGTAATAATTTCTAGCTTAGATATTAGTTATCCTAAAAGCTAATATATAATAAAGGTTAATATAGAGATAGCTTTAAGCTCTCTATCTGATAGTAGTACGTTAGATAGGTAAAGCTTAAAAAGGAAGCGGGTTAGCCTTTTTTATCTAGTCTAAGGTTTAGTCTTACCTAGATTAGTAATCTACTTACTAGGAGGATAATCTACTATTTTACTAGGAGGTAATATATCATTCTATTAGGAGGTAATCTAGTCTTAAAATTTATTAATTATAGGAGGTAATCTTTTCTTTTCTAGGATATAATTTAGTTTCTTTAAGTTTTATAGATTACGCTATTTTCTTACTAGAGGCTATTTATTATTTCGCTAAGAGCTAATCTTTAGTATATAATTAGGTAATAATTAGAATTTATTAGGAATATAGTAAATAGAGATTCTAGGTCCTACCTAGGCTTTAAGCTAGTTATAGAGCGAGCCCGTCTTTTCTCTATCACTTTATTTCGCTCCTTAAGAGTCGAGCCGTTACTAGGGTCGGTAGTATCGTAAATAGCCTAAAACCACACCCTCTCTAACCTTAAGGTGGCCCCGTAATCGTGTTCTCTACCCGTATCGGAGGCGAATAGCTACCGGATGCTTAGTAGGGAAATTAAGCGTAAGGTACGGGCCTTAGCACTTAACGCTTTTATAATACCCTTTTACTCGCTCTTCCTACTCGTATACTAATTATTTTCTAGATACCTAGAAGGTTTTAAAAGTAATCTACCTCTCTTATAGATTTCTTATAGCGTTTAAAGGGCTATAAGGTATTATTAAAGTATTTAAGAGAAGATATTATAACTAGATATACCTTAAGCGCTACTACTACTCCCCTTAATATTAGATATTATAAGCGTAGGGAAGCTACTTTAGAATAAGAAGTTATATAGTTAAACCGAGCTATAACGATATGGATTTTCTATAAGGGGATATTATTATAAAGGGGATATTATTACGCCTAGTATTATAGAGTACTCGCGCGTACTTAGTAATTAGTAACGCTAACCTGGAATAGCTTAGTAGCTAGCCTACTAGTAAGTGAAATAGTAGCTCTCAGGCCTTTAAAGGCTAGTCTACTATAGAATATTAGCGTACCCTATAAAATGCTATAATAAAATATACTAAAGATATTAAAGAAGCTAATAATATTTATTATATCGCGTATATTATTAATCTACACTAAAAATAATTAAATACACGGGAAAATATTATTATAAAGCGGATATTATTATAACTAATATTCTTATAGCCTGGTTTAATTATATTAATATAAATATAATAATAATCTAATAATAAGGCCTTACCGTAGTAAGGTATTTATAAGGTATAAGTCTCTTTATATTAAGTAAATATAATAGTCTTTAAGTACCTAAGTATAGTCCTCTATATATATTATACTAACCTATTATAGTCTAAGAAGGCGACGAGGCTATTATATAAGGTATAATAAGCTATAAGGCTAGTAGTAGAGTCTATGTAGTTTAGAGTATATTTCTTCGTACGTTCTATAAATTATAGATAAAGAAGGCTCTCTTATTCTATAGAATCTTTAATCCTTTAGATATAAAGGAAGTCTAAGCTATATATAGTTTTTATAGCTAAGAAATTATTACATCTCTAGCGGAAAAATTTCTTAATCTAAGGAGAAAGCGCCTACTATAATAGGCTAAGGCTAATTAAGGTAGTACGCGTACTCTTTTTAATAACTAGCTATATTAGCTAAGCTACCGTTTACTAGAAATAATTTCTAGCTAAGGTATACGCGGTTATAGTAATCCTCTAAATATTTCTTAGAATAAAATAACTAGATCTAGATCTATTATTTTTACTAACTATTCTAAGGAAATAGTTACAGCTAAAGTAAGGTTAGCTTTAATAGCCGACCTACTCTCTATTATAGTAAGTGTAGCGGGGTTAATCTTACTAGGGATCTAATTAACGTAGTCGCTAGTCGACTTTTATAATACCTATAAAAATTAGGACTTAGACCTTTCTAGTATAAATAAAAGGCTTAAGAGCCTCCTAGGTATTCTCTAATACCTTAAAAGGATATTATTAGATCGCGTTTTCTAAGCGGATAAATAAGGCTTAATTAAGTATATTAAGATATTAGTTAAAAACTATAATAAATTAATTTAAGAATTATAGGATAAGTATTAAAAGTTTAGTAAGGCCTACTTAAATAGAATTAAAGCTACTATTAGAGTTATAGGATATTAAGTAGTATATCCTTTCTAATAGAGCACCTTATAGAAACTTAATAAAGATATTAATAAAATATATATTAATCTCTCCTCTATACTAAAAGTCTTATAACTTAAGGATAATAGAAGAATTTAAGATAATATTACTAGAATAAAAATCCTTTTAGACTTAGTTAGAACTAGTTAAATTTAGTTAATTCTTTATAACTAGCTAAATATACCTAATACTACTATTAATTATAATATAGCCTACGTAAAGAAGTATCCTAGTATAGGGATATAGCTCGTTAAAAGTCCCTAATTTATAAGATAGTTAATAGAGGAGAACTCTTCTATATAGTTAATCGGATTTACGGGGTCTAGTAAGTTAGTCTTATACTTAACGGCGATATAGTTTACTCTATAGTACTAGAGATCTAACCTTAATATTAGGATTTTTTTATTTATTTTACCTTTAATAATAAGTTAAAATAAGATATATCTACTTTATTATAAGTACTACTATTATAATTATTAAGTTAGCTCTAAGATAGCCGTATAGATCTTATCTAGCTATATAATATATATAGAGCCGGTATACCTCTACCGCTAGTACTAATAGAGTATCTCCGGCGCTTAATTTATTGGTTTTACTAGGTGTATATTATATTAGACGCATTTAATAAGAGCCCCTAAAATAGACTATAATAGGGTATATTTAATATATTAGAGGCTATATAAACTTAGTATATATAAGGTCTATACCTCTTTATTATAAGCTAGAATAAGCTGGATATTTATAATTTACTTAACTTTTCTACTACCTAATAAGTTATAATATAAAATGTAGGGATTAAGAAGGATATTACTAATTTTATATCTAGTCGCTTTAATATAGACTAACGACTCTAAAAATTATTATTATACCGTAATAAGATTTAAGAAATATTAGTTAAATATATAAAGGGCGTGTAAGTAGATAGTAATTATAAAGTAGTAGTAGTTAAAGATATTAACTAACTATTTTATAGGTTTTAATAGGTTAAATACTAATTTAAGTCTTTATAGTTATATTCTTATAATAAATATTACCTTAACTACCTACTTAATTTATTACCTTAATTACTAGATGAGATGTATAAGCGGATTCTATATAATATTAACTATTCTTTAATTAAAGATACTTAATAGATCTTAATATTACTTTACTTTACTCTAAGGCTATTAATAGTATAAGAGGTTATTAATAGGGTCGCCGTTAAAATTAATAAATCTAAAAGATTAAATTGTAAATATTAGTTATAGGATTCTAATAATATTCGCGAAATATATATAGGTTTAATTAATATTAGTCTTAATACTAACTATACGGCTTAAACCTATTATAAAGAAGGATTAGTATTAACTATTTAGATTACTTATTTCTCTATTTAAGAATACTTAGAATCCTAACGTATCTAATAATAGAAGGCCGTAATATTTAGCTTAAGTAGTATTATAGTATATACCGAAATTATATAGATTTATTTAATATACTTACTTAAGTATAGTCTTTTAAGCTTAAATCTAGATTAGAGTCTTCTTAAGTACTTCTTATAAGCCTACTTTATAACTATATATTAGTACTACCATTACTAAAATACTATAAATCTACCTCCTAGACTAGTAGATTCTATATTAAAGTTATTTTAATATTAGGATTTATTTAGAACTTAGATTAAGCTATATAATATAGATTAACCCTAGGTTACTTCTATTAAATTTAGCCGCGTATTAAAAGATATTCTAGCTCTAGTCTATTATATATTATTACTAGGGTTTAACTAGGCTTTACCTAAATTAATAAATAGTAAGGAAGTAGTAAGTATAATAATACTAGCTTAATTACCTAGATTTACGTCTATAGTATTTATAAAAGTAAATACTTAAGGTAGATACTATAGTAATACTCTATAAGCGGCGTTAGTTAGAGGTTATAAATAAGTAGTATAGAGACTACTTAAGAAGGGAGCTAATATTAACGCTTAAGGTAGATACTTAGGCTACGCTTTATAAGCGGCGTTAGCTAGAGGTTATAATTAAGTAGTATAAATACTACTTAAGAAGGGAGCTAATATTAATACTTAAGGTAGATACTATAATAACGCTTTATAAGCGGCGTTAAACGGAGGTTATAATTAAGTAGTAGTATAAAGACTACTCGAGAAGGGAGCTAATATTAATACTTAAGGTAGATAATATAGTAATACTCTATATATAGCGTTAAACGGAGGTTATAATTAAGTAGTATAGATTAGTAAGTATATAAAAGATTTAGACCTTATAACTTATTAAGGGTATACTACTATTATAGACCTAATTAATATTCTATTAAGTTCCCTTAATATTAAAATTCTCTCCTTATAGAAACCTTAAGTTATATATAAACCCCCTACTATTATCTATTATAAAAGCCTAGTAATAGAGGTAATTTAATAGCTCGCCTACTAGCCTTTTTCTACTACCTACTTTTTCTATTTCTTTAGTACGTCCTAATAACTTTCCTTTATAAACCTTATATTAGGGGTACATAAGTTCCTAGTAACTATCTACTTCTTTTACGCGAAATTTAGAAGGGCTTCTAGATTATTAGTTAAGGCGGGGTAAGTCTCTAGCTAATTATATTACCTAGTCTAAATAACCTTTAAACCTATAATAGTAGCTATATTATATAAGTCTCGCTTATACTTTATAGACCTTGCGCCTTATAGATAATAAAGGTCTACTTTTAGTACCTATTATAATTACGGCTAATAAAGGCTACGGTAATAAGTATACTTAATAAGGATATAACTAAAGGAGGGAGAGAGGAAGGTCCGCCGTTACTATAAGGTAGTAGTATAAGTAACGGTTAAGGTAGAAGAGAAGGCTTATAAGCTAATAATTATATTAAAGCGGTAGCTAGTAGTAGAGGTAGTAGGAAGGTTAATAATATTACTAAAGATATATTAAATAGAGTTAGCTAGTAGACTAGTCTTTAGGAGGTTCTTATAAGCTTAAGGAATAATATTTAAGGAGAAATTAACTACTAGCAGCTCCTACCTTCTACTTAGCTTTAATAGCGTACTAATTAGAGTTATAATTAAGATCTACTACTATTTATCTAGGCTAGAGGTTAGTTAATACTAGGAATAGGTAGATATCTAGCTTAGTTATTAAATAATTTAAATTATATATAAGGGTACTTTCCTTTAGAGTAAATAAAGAATTTAGCCCGTAAATACTTTTATTAATAATACTAGAGAAGAGATAAGGTAGTAGAGGAACGCGAAGGATTAGGTTATTAGAGAGGACGGGATAAGTAGCTAATTATAGAGTTAAAAGACTAATTCTAGGCTTATATAATAGAGGAGAGTAGGGCTATAAAATTAATTCATAATTTTAGATAGTATCTAGGAAAATAGAGTTAGGGCGGTTAGGCTATATAGGTTTTTATATTAGAGGGGCGGGAGGGCGGGAGGGCGATCTAGTAAGAAGGCTATTAAAAGTAGTATCTAGAAGTAGTAGCCTCTAGGCTATCCTTTTATTAAGATAGGCTACGTACCTTTATCTCCCCTAGTAAAGACTTTAGAAGATATTCTAAAGACTTATATACCTTCCTATTAAAAATAAGGTTTAATAAAATTTTATAATTAAGTATATAAGATAATATCTAGCGAGATTAAAAATCTCTAATATATAAGTAATAAATAGATTATAGTTATATAATATAATATTTTATCCTTTTATAAGAATATATCTTAAAGTATATAATTTTAGCTAAGCTTAATTATAAGGTAAATAACTAATAAGTCTATATCTATACTAAATATTTTAGATTTCTTAGACTACCCCTACTTATTCCTAAGAAAATCTAGACCTAGAAGTATAAAATATTTTTTAATACGAAGGGATAGTTCTACTTAAATAGGAATATAACTAGTAAGGTATAGAATATTTTCTAGACCTTATAATAGGCGGAAAGCCCCTTATATATAGGGTTATTCTAAAAGGTAGCTATTAGAATAAATATAAGTTACCTTCTTACTTATATTAATTATAAATATATTATCTATTATAGACTTCCTAAGAATTTATCTATAATATACTAACCTTTATAGACGTCGCCTAGTTACTATAAGAATTAGTAAAGAATCTATATAAATACTTATCCTTTAAGGCTAACTAACTTTAGTCTAAAAATAGTATAATAATCTTATTATAGTCTCCTTTAAAAAATAAAATTATAGCTAAAGCCTAAACTAAATAGGGGTAAATCCTTATTAATTTATATAGTTAGTCCTCCTTAAGCCTTTATAGTATAATATAGTTCTCTTATTAATAGACTAACCGTCGAGTTAGGAATTAGTACTATAATTTAGTACCGCCTCGCTAAACCTTTTAGCGTATTACTATATATAGTATACTAGTATACTATATATAGTAACTTTCTTAATACTTAGTACTAGATTCTAGTATTAAATCGCTAAGAATTAGCGGCTTAGTAGTCTAGGCGATACCTCGCGGTTAGTCTACTTATTAATTACCTCGCCCCTAGTACTTTTAACGCGGTCCTTATAATATAGATAATATCTAGCCTCCGTTAGATATTATACGCCGCTATCTTCCTAATTATATAGCCGTTAGGGTTCTCTTCCCTATAGAAGATAATATTAGGACGGAGCCTACTAATATTAAGTCGCCGTTTTCTAATCCTTTCTTATTTAAGTAATATATAATAGTACTAAGTATAAGAGCGTAATTCCGGTCTAATAAATAAAGAGGGTATAAGTAGTCTTTTCTAGCTATAATAATAATAAAGTGCCTAATCTATCTAGTTATAAAGATATATAGTTATTCTATTTAAAAGGGATAGCTATTATTTAATATAATTAATATTTTATATATAATACTAAAGGAGATAGCTATATTAGGCGAGCCGGTCTATAAATATATAAAATATAATAGGCTTAGCCTAGATAGAATATATCTATAAGTCGCGGATTATAATATAAAAGTAGTTAGTATCCCTAGAGGTATTATAAATAGATATATTAAAGGAACTCCGGCCTAATATTTATATAGTTTAAAAATCTAAGACTTCTAAAGTTAATTAGCGGGGATAAGGAGTAGAGGATAAAGAGGCTTACTACCTATATTTATAAAGATCCTAGTACTAATAATAAATACTACCTTCTTTATACTTTATAAACTAGTCTTTAAGGCTGAAATTTATATTTTATTATTACTCTTTAATACTTTAAGGGTAATAGAGGGAGAAGGCTTCTTCGCTTATTTAATTAGGTAATACCTCGTTAGTAGATATTACCTCTAATATAGTAGCTTCGTCTTAGTTATCTTATAGCTAGATATAATTAGCGTTCTTATAGTCTTTTCTTACAGGGGGAGCCCTCCCTTTATACCTATTAATAACGCTAGCTCTATAGCTTTAGGTAATATTAGGTATTACCGGTATTAGAGTAAATAGGAGGAAAGGGCGTTATTACGGCTTAACTAACTATATAGCTAGCCTAGCTAGAGAATATAGCATTAGATAAGAGGCTACTAGGATAGGTAATATAGTATAATTATTCCTTTGATTTATAGTAAGTATATAGTAGTTAGATATAGATATCCTATTTATAATAGTAGAGGTTAAGTAGAGGTCTTATATATTATAACCCGTAACTCTAAGTAGGTTATTAGGGATCTATAAGGGATCTCGTAGAGTAGAGTATTAAGGAGAAGGCGAGAAGGCTTTATATTAAACTAGTCTACTATAGAATTATATTTAATATCTAGGAGATTAGTTTAATAGATAATATAAGTTAAGTATAAAGCTTCTATTTAAAGGGAAAGTAATACTATCTATATAGATATAGGAAAGTTTATACTTATATTAATTATTAGTACTTAGCTTATATTAATTAAAGTAATCTAGTTAACCTAATTACTTAACTTATTATATTAAGGTATATTTAACTTTAGTAAGCACTTATAATATCTATTAAGGCTTATATATTAAGGGTATAATATTGCCCCTCCTTTCTTAAACTTTTATCTTAAAGGTTAATTAAGTATTTATATTATCTTATCCTTAATAATATTATATTAAGTTCTTAGATTAAGTTACTGTTAGGGGAGTAATTATAATAATATTATATTTATAACATATAAAGTCTTAAAAGGAGTATTAGGTATCTTCTCTTTTATAAAAGTACGCGGGATATATTTAGCTAAGAAAATAATATAAACTAGCTATACCTATTATTTACTTCTTTAGTATTAATAAGGCTATAAAGAAGCTTAAGCGTAAAGAGGTAGAGATAGAGGTAGCTTAAGAAGCTATTAATAAGACTACTTATTAAAGTAATAAAATAGCTTATTAGAAATAAGTAAAATTAAAATATCTTTACTAATAAAAGTATTTTTTAAAAGAGTATAAATAATAAATATTTAATAAAGGTCTTAATAATATTAAAGAGTTAGAATATTTAAAAGAATTAAAGAAGGCTAGTAAGGTTAAGAAAGTACTTACTACCTATATTATATTCTTAGAGTTTAAAGGTTTTAGTTCTCTTTTACCTAGAGCTTTTAAGTAGATTACTTAGGGTTTATCTATGTTTAATAATACTACTAGAGGAGCTCTTAATAATTTATAAGATTTATATCTAGTTCCTAGGTATTTTCTATATCCTTATATCCTTTCTACTTTACTAGGTAACTCTAACCTTTTTATAATAGAATCCTTTTAGCTTTAAATTTATTCTCTTCCTCTATTCTAAAATAAAAGGTTTTTTATAAGGGTATATTAGGGTCTATTAATTCTAATATAAAGATATAGAATACTAGATAGATTTTAATATTAAGTAGAAGTTATAACTTATAATTAATAGGTTCTTTTTTATTAATAATTAAAAATAGTCTAACTTTAATATAGTCTAGTTTCTTATTTAATCTTATACTCTTTAAGTTTTTTATAAAGAGATATACTTTATCCCCCTTCTTTAATTAAGGGCTATTTTTTTTCTTTTTATTAGCTATTTCTTTTATAAATAAGTTTCTCTTATAGATTTTACCTTATATATCCTTATATAAGTACTTTATATCTAATATTAATATTAAAGCTTTCTTAGTATTTAGTCTTTATCTTAGATCTAGGAATAGGTTTATATATCTTTTATAATTAATAAAGAATAAAAATAGCTTTATAATATTAAATCTTTTATTATTATAAGTTAATTATATTATTAAGAGTAGTAAAACCTAGTTATTTTATCTTTTATTAATATAATATCTAAGATAGGTTTTTATTATTTAGTTTATATATTCTATTTATCTATCTATTTATAAATAATATATAGTTAATATTTATAATCTAATTTTAATAGAGGTAATTAAGGTCTTTTAATAGCTTAAAGTAAAGAGCTTATCTCTATTAAAGGTTATTAACTCTAGTATATTATAATCTTTAATAAGCTTATTTAATAAAATAAACTTAAGCTAACTAATATTATAGGTTTCTTTATATAAAATTATAATAGTATACTTAGTAAGTTTATTAATAATTATTATAATAGAATTATACTTATTATTTATTATTAGGTTAATTAATTAAGGTAGTTTTATATTAAAGTCTATTATAATATCCTTTTATAATATATCTAGGACTTTAATAAATTAAATTTATTTATATTTAATATATCTAGTAGACTTATTCTATTAATAATATATATATTCTTTAATATATTATTTAATTAATACTTATAAGTTTAATATAATATATATTCTCTAAATAAGTTCTATTATCTTAGAGACTCCTAGATATCCTAGTAAAGGATTATTATAATAATCTCTAATTACTTCTTTAACTACCTTAGGTAGTAAATATAGCTTTTACTTATATAATAATAGGTCTTAATTAAGTTATTATTTCTTAAGCTTACTAATTAAGGTATCCCTAATATATACTTCCTTTAAATTAAGAACTATATATACTATAACTTTAATAGTTATTACTAGATTTCTAGTTAATACTAATAATCTATTATTCTCTTATTTTAAGATAGGTTATAATATAATATCCTCTATGTATATATAGTTAAATTATCTACTTAAAGCGTCTACTCTTCTATTATCTTTTCCTAGGGTATACTAAATTTTAAATTTATATTATCTAAAGAGCTTAAACTATCTAATTTATTATTAATTTAACTCCTTAATTATTATGAACCCGACTAAGTTTTTATAATTAATATAAATAGTAAGTTTAGAATAACTCTTAATATATACTCTTTAATATTATAGGAAATAGAAATAGCTAAAAGCTCTTTATTATATATATTATAATTCTATTCTACTACTATTATTTTATATAAGTAGTATACTACTAGATACTATTTACTATTAAAATATTAATATAAGTAGGCTCCTATTATAAGGTTTAAAGTATCTATTTTAATATATATTAACTCTCTATTATAAAATATATAGAGTACTAGCGGATTTATATAAGCTTATTTTAGCTTAGTAAATACTTTCTTTTAGTTAGTATCCTATTAAAATCCTATATCTCTCTTTATAATTTTAGTAAGTAGTAAGGCCTTCTTAGAATAGCCTTCTATAAAATATCTATTAAAGTTAGTAAATCTTAAGAATCCTTATATTAATTTAATATTATATAGTATAAGCTAGTCTTATATAGCTTAAATCTTCTTAGGACTTATATAGACTCCTTTAGTTATTATTATAAACCTTAAGAATTTAACTAAATCCTTATAAAACTCGTACTTCTCTAGTTTTAAGAGGAGTCCTACTTATAATAAGTATATTAATATATTATTAAGATATATAATTACTATTTAATTTAAATAAGCTTATATAATATTATTAATTCATACCTAATAGGTTACTAATATATTAATAAGATTAAATAGTATAATTAGGTACTTATAATATTTATATTAAGTCTTAAATACTATTTTCTATTTATTACCTTCTTTTATTTAAATTAAGTTATACGCTCCTCTTAGATCTAACTTTATAAAGATATTTACCTTAGCTAGCTAATCTTATAACTTATTAATATTAGGTAGTAGATAATAGTTTTTAATTATTATAATATTTAACTTTTAATAGTCTATATATAATTATAGTAATCTATCTTTCTTTTTTATAAAAAGTATTAGATATCCTACTAGTAATTTAGATTTTTAAATAAATCCCTTTTTTAGGTTCTTATCTAAGTACTTATATAGTACTAAGAGTTCCTTTTTAAATAATATATAAATAGGTCTAAATATTAGTTCCTTCCTTAATTTAAGTTTAATCTTATAATCTTAAGGTTAATATTTAAGTAGAGCTTTTACTAATATCTCTTTTATAAAGAGGTATTTCTATCTTTAATACTCTTATAAGATATTAGGAGTACTATTAGTTACTCTAAAAACTCTAACTTATTAACCTTATAAACCTTTATTAATATCTATTAAGCTAGATCTTTATTCTTTAAGGCTATCCTTATTTAAAATTAAGGTAATATATACTTTAATTATCTTTTAATTTAATTTCTTATCTATTATTATCCTCTATTAATATATAGGGTAGAATCTAGTAATATTACTAGTTTATTTAAACTTAAGTACTTTTCTCCTCTAATTAATTACTAGGTTATACTTCTTTAATTAAGGTATACTTAGAATAATATAATAAGTAGCTATCTTAATTATATTAAAGGATATTTCCTTATAATATTATTAAATTATAAATAGTAATAAGATTATCTCCTTAGCTATACTTCCTATTAATAGTTTTAACCTATTAGCTATTTATAAGTTATATAAATCCTTCTTTCTTTATATTAGTAGGCCTATTAATTATATTAAGGATTTAGAGATAAAGTTTCTAAATACTCTAGAATCTATTATTATTATAATACTTTAACTATCTATTCTAACTAGTATATTTATATATGTTATATACTCTATTAAGTATAACTATTATATTTTAGGGATTAGGATATTAATCTCCTTATATATCCCCTTAATATAAGGGATTACTCTTTTTCTAATTTAAGGAGGAATCTAGTAATTCTTTTTTATCTTATATATTTCTTATATTTCTTATAAAAATATATATACTATTCTATTAAGTAATACTTAGTAGTATCCTTATTATATTTAAGGTATTTATAGAGACTATTATACTACTACTAGTTATAGTTTAGAAACTATTTATATAATTACTTTATTACTAAGTACTAGTTATAACTTAGATTATAATAGCTTAATTAAGTATTTTTATAATAAAGGTAAAGAGCGCGTTAATAGTATAGACCCTTTTTATAAAATATATTTAATTACTTAAAGAGCTTCCTTTTTTATAATTAGTAATCCCTTTAATTATTATTAGATATTAATTACTAGCTACTCCTTTATATACCTCTCTTTAACCTCTATTAAAAGAGCCTTCTTATAGTACTATCTTAAATTATAATAAGCTTAATAGGCTTATTAATAGTAATTATATAAGTAGGTCCCTTTTATATTAATAATAGAATACTTCTAATCTTAGAAGGTTTATAATAGTAACTTTAGCCTCTATTATAAAAGTCTTACCTCTAGGTAGTAATTAACCTTAGACTATTATATAAGGTTAAGTTTCCTTAGCCGTTAAGGATTAATAGTATAACTTATCTTACTAGCAGTATATATCAGAGCGGTTTATAGTTTTAAGTTATAATAGGCGGCCTAAGTATTAGGTATATATCTTAAGGCGTAGTTCTTCTAGAAAACGGAGGAATTATAATATTATAGGATAATATTCTACTACGCGTCTATAATCTTACTTATATACTAGTAAGTATTAAATTTAACTAATAATTATTATCTATTTACTACTATTATTAAGAGCTTACCTATTATTATATTAGAAGGTATATAGACCTATAGGAAGTTTTATACTAATAATACTTCTAAGATTAGTTATTTAGGGTTAGAGAGTAGTATTAGTTAGAGCTTACTCCTTAGAAATCTATATAATTTTTATAGTATTTTTATACCGCTAGAATAGAGGTCTTTCTACTAACTCCTCCTTTAGAGGTACTTATAACTATTTTTATCCTAAAGTAATCTAAAGATAGAATAACTACTCTAGAGAAGTTAAAGAGGGGGTAGTAAAAGCTTAGTCCGTGAAGAGTAAAGTAAGTATAATAATATAAGGATAGAGTAGTAGGTATAACTTATTTAGGATATTAGGAATCCTAAATTTATTTCTACTACCCTTATTAGTAATAGATAGATTAAAGCTATAGTAAGTATAATATTAAAGGACGTATATATCTTTCTCTCTAAGGTAGCCTTTAATATAATAGAATATAATCTTAATTAGTACTTAGGTTTACTCTCTACCCTTAGGGTCTAGTAGTAAGGTTACCTTAATATATAAGTAATAGACTACTAATAGAGCTAAAGGCTAGTTACCTATAATCCTAGTAAGTTATATAATTAAGGCTAGTTATACGCGGTAGCGTTTATAAGGGAAAGTCGTCTTAGTAGAGATATATAATATCTTTAGAAGCTTAAACTTTTCTTTAATATATAATATAGGCTTTTTCTTTTTATCCTTCCGTAGGTTATATATAATTATAAGTCGTTATCTTACTTATATAATTATTAGTAAAGGCTTATTTTATAAAGTTATAGGTATACCCCGTATATTTAGCTCTTAATAAGTAGATTAATCTAGTAATAGCCCGTCTCCTACTTCTATATAAGGTATAAAGCGTTCTAGTTTATTTATAAAGAACTAGCCGTACTAAGGCTATCCTTACACTCCCTTAGAAGCTAGTTAAAGAAGGCGTATAAAATATTAATTAAGATACCTTTAAGGGTTATTATAAGGTTCTTCTTAACAAATTAGTAGTATCTAGTAGTAGCACTACTAATTAAACTCTAATTAGTCTATTAGGTAAATAGGGGAAAGGTCCTTACTAGTACTAAAAGCTCTTAACTAGGTTTAAAATATTTTTACTACCCCTCCTATAGACTTATTAAGTAAGTTCTAAAATCTTTAAATTATCTTTTATTTACTAGTAGTATTTCAGGGAATACTCTATAATATATATTATAGTTTCGCTATATTTTTAAGGAGTTATAGTATTAATAGATTAGGGTAGTTCTTTTCTTTTTAAAGTTAGGCTATAGGAGGAACGAAGGTAGGAGTATAAAGGGATAAGAAAGGAAGGGAGGAAAGGTAGTATAATAGGAATAATAGATAAAGAGGGTAACTAAGCCTAGGAGTTAATCCTAGAGTTATTATAAAGGGATAATCTTATATCTATTATTTAATAATAGGAGAAGGGCCTTATAATATAATTTTATAATAAGAGCGCTAAGCTAAGTAATATATATTATAATAGTCGCGTTAATACAGGAATAATTAGTAGCGGCAGTAGAGGGGTATAATATATAGGATATAGCGTGTAGGGTTAGGTAGGGGGAGGCTTTAGGGCGGCAAGGGCGCCGGGCGATTACCTGGTAAAAAGGGTGTCAAAAGCAGCGTCCGAACCTGCTGAAACAGGTAGCCCTTCCGCGTCCCCCCGCTATTATTTATTAGCAGGATTTGCAGGCAAGCAGGGAATATGGAGACCTTACACCCCGGTCACATTACTTGACATATTTAAATTATCTTATTATATTATCTAATCTGATGTCTTGGAGATGGCCATTGAAAAAAAGATATGCAGCTTGGTTCTTGAGGAGATCGGAGCAGAAGTCTCCACCAGGCATTCCCTCGATCCTTAGATAGCGCGTAGGCATTAAATCAAGGCCCTAAGTCTGGGCAAGAGGAGGCTGAGCTTGGGTAGTAGGCTCGGCAAATGTATAAAAAGATCTTTGGCAGCTACAGGCAGGTACAAAGCAGCCAACTCCGGCTCCCTTGTGTTGCCTTATCTGTTACTAAGAGCCGTTACGGGCTCCTCCTTTAATACTCCCTCATGTACTCCTTTGATGCTCCCTCTGTGCTCCTCCTTGCTCACTCTGTACTTCCCCCTGCTCCCCCTGTGCTCCCGCCTGCTCTCTCGGTGCTCCCTCTAAAGCGGCCCTGCTCCCTTTCTCGAACGAAAACGGTAATTGTCAATCCTAAGTTCGGGGTGTATATAATATATATGTATAATCACAGAGAAAAACACCCTTTGTTTGTTCAGGGCGCGTAATGGAATTCGTTGGTGGAGTTGTTTCTGGGGTAGAAATATCTGAAATATCTGAAAGTGGTGATGTATATGGCAGCTTGTGGACGGGGTATTGTAGTGGGTAGAAGTGAGCTCTGTTGATCGTGCCTAGACACCCACTTGCTCGTTCGCTTGCTGTGATGGCATCTTATCGAACGTATACCCTCCCTATATTAACTGCGCTCTCGAATAACATCATCTCCCCCTTATCCAGCTCTATTTCTGCGCCGTATGTGCAGTGCTAAGCTGAGCTGCGACTTAGTATGCGTATGTAGATGTCCATGTTATTGGGGTAGCCCGAAGGCATATCGGGCGAGGATGAGGGTGAGGATGAGGGAGAGGGAGAGGACGAGGGAGGACGTTGCTGATCCATAGACTGCGATATAGCTGTGTCTTTTTCGTTGTGTTTGAGCTGGTGATGGATCTGGGCGGAGTGATTTTGCTGGAGGGGATAGTGATGGTGTAGAGGGCGGAGGGTAGGCTGTATATAACATATATATATAGGTTTTTCAGAATCGATATAGCCTATCAAGGCCCATTAGTAGCGTCTTCCTCTGAGCTGGATCCTAGGTTATTCTATAGCAAATACCGATGGAGTTTAGGTGAGTATAGGTGATGGAATCTATACATGGCTATAGCTATTCCAATGCTCGTATTTGCTTCCAGGTGTATCTCGGACGTGATGACACTCCCGTTGAATAATTTACCCCTGTATGAATTGAAAAGTATGTGACACTGCCCCTTCACTTCTCATGCATCCTCGCTATTAAGTCACAAATTCTCCTCCAGCTAATTTTGGAGTAAACCTCGCCTTCATAGGTTCCTCTTCTTTTCTTGAAGATTGGACGCTGCGGAGAGGGATTATTCGTTTCTGCATACGCGGGAATACTGTAGGAGGATGATGCAGAGGGTAGTGTAGTATTCGCGAAGTCCTCAATCGATTCGATTCGATTGGATATGGGAAGAGTGGGGGTGATGGTAGCAGAGATTGCTTAAACTGGTTCGAGTGAATCACTGAGCTTTAGCAGAGAGCAAATGCTATGTTTTTTCGAGGAAACTTGAATTCACAACTTTCTTTACTCTGTAGGCTGTATGTCTTTCCCCGTAGACTTGGAGCACACAATGATTGACTCGCCGCTCGTGACATCTACACCACAGTAGAATACATACCCTTCCGACTCCGGTAGCGGGTATGAGAGTCAGGAGGGAGTGATAATGAGCGCTATGAAAGCAGGAATTGGATGGTGGATGGGAAGACTCTGCCGTGAAATTCTCTGGACCAATGATGCACGAATACTAACTAACGTCCCTTCTCAAGGCTCATTCGACGAAGTGGTAGTTAGCCATCGATGCCTCGAAACGATCTCCTCAATTTCCTGATGGGGGAGGTTGTTCTGATGGCTGAATTTTCGAGCAGTGGAGCGACGAGCAGAGACTAGGATGGGAAGGTTGGAAGTGTACCTGTACTCCGGTTACGAGTTCTGCTGGATTTTGTTCAACAGAGGCCTTGGTAAGAAGTCGGACTTTTTCATGGGATATGCTCTTCTTTGAAGGTCATAGCTCGTCTTGCACTCCGGCGTTGTTCTTGTGGATGGGCCAAGACAGGATGGACAGCTGGATGGATGATCTGGAGCGAGAAAAAGCAGTCGATTTTGTTGGAATGCCGTGTTGATCCTCTGCGTTAAGCTTTGAGAGAATTTGAAAGTCTTTGATTCTAAGAAGATAGGTATCCAACTAGGTTTCAAACCAAACAAGACAAAACCGCCGCTGTGGAAATTCCGTCAAACCCGCTTATCATTCTGCTCGACCGTCTTCGACACCTTGATGCGATTGTCCGGCACATCCATAGACCGTGTCCGCACAATTTCCCCAAGCTCAACCCCCTTCACTTGCGTCTGCAAGTGACTCTGGTGCTGGCTCAGGTTCTCCAGATCGGAGGCTTGGTCGACGTGGAACTCCTCTTCTTGGTCCCTGAACCCAATCTGGGAAGACGTCGAACCTTGATCTTCCATAGGCTTCACGTGTTTCGAGCCCTTGGATCCCTTGGAACCTTTTGATCCGCCGCTGTGGAAGGAATGGAGGGAGATCCTGCTGCGGATGCTACGGATGACGCTTTCGGGTGACAGGCCGTGGAAGAGGGGTCGGATGGTTGGTAGACAGGCGCTTACTACGGCGAGAGATGCCTCGACGAGAGACCAGTATATTGTTGGGGCAGTGTTAACTGGTTTTAGATAGGTTAGTCTTTTTCGTAGCTGTAAGACGTATATCGGATTTGAGATCTTGCGACTAAGAACCCCATGGACCTACCAGCTATATCTGGACCGGTGTGGTCTGTGGTGAAGGTCAGCAAATAGTAATTTCTGAAAGAGCGCCTCCGAGTAGATACCTGCGGCAGCCCTATAAAAGAACACCAGTCGTGCAATACCAGCTAACACAGTTCTGAGAGTTTGAATAAGACGGGATCCCAAAGTGCCAGGTGCGACTAAGACTTACAATGCGCCGAGCAGGAAGACACCAATCAGCGCTATTTTCCGTCGCATTGTCAACTGCAACTTCAAAACCATCGGAATTGGAAGTGATAGGATGAGGACTGTCGGCCTGTTAGATAATCCAGTCAACGAGCTATGACTGCACCTACCATCTGTGAAGACATCGGACCAAGCAAAGCCTAAGAGCATCTTGACAGTCCTATTGCATGGTCAATGAGAGACTCTGACAGTGCCTGCAAGGAGATTGTACTTGATGCAATTGGTGAACAGAGCCGTTCGATTTGAACTCCATATGGTCGACGCTAGAGTTTTGTTCAGAGGAGTCTCTTACAAAGTGGGATATCAAATGGAAACGTTGCTGAACTTACGGGGATTGCATTCGCAAATCGTTGCGAGGAAGAACGACAATGACCATGCTGAAACGATGGCAATCATGGCCCACGACGCGATGTTGAAGATTCTCCCCACGAATATCCTCCTGTAAAGGAAGATTATACTCAACTTGACTACACCGAAGGCCAACTTTTCAATAATTTGAAACGCGTATTCGTTCTTAAAAATACCGGTCAGCGAAACGCGGAGGTGCAGGTTGAAACAAGCAAATGCGAGATGGGTCAAGGCTCCGCACCTTTAGAAACTCCTGAGTTCGATGATCAATTTTTGGTTTGCCATTCGGCAACTTCCCTATACTTTCTCCGAGATCCCCTACGGTAGCACCTAATGCACATATGATAAGCGAGAGCGCACGATCATGAACGAAAAGGTGTTCGACCTACCAAGAATCTGAGTTATGCCCATTCCCCATACTAGGACAGACGCAACAACAACCAAAAAGTCGTCAATCCCGAATGGGGTTCGTCGCGTGTACCTAACCCAGCATCGAAGACCCGTGAAGAAAGTCGCCAGCGCTGGTAAGAACACTCCGAGGGCTATAAGTCTCGCTTCAATCTCTATCATGATGATTTTCGTCCTGCAAAAGGTCTAAGGCAGTTCTGCGCAGGACGAATATACATCTATGAGTCAAAGCTCATAGAAAGTGCAATGATTTGACGATGCGAAGAATTTGGACGAGTTAAAAAATGTTTGAGGAGAGTGGAGAGATTGGGATGCATCAAAACGTAGCCTTGCTGTCGACCAAACGGCCACACCAGCAATCAATTGGCGTTAATCAATATGATGCAAGCCTAGGGCACGGTATACCTCCCCAAACACCAGGTTGAGACTACCTGGTGCAACCATCAGAGGCTGCCGTGGCACTCACGTCCTTAAGCGACCGAGATACAGGTTCATGATGTCGCCGTAGGATTCGTATGCAGGCTCAGGCGGCCTGATAACCTTGCATGAACTCTAGCCCAATCATCGTCCCGATCCGTCGGGGCTTTTCCGTCACAGTAGCCAATAGACTGTCGCCTTACCTTACGACCTCACGCTACATGACTCGAGGATGAGGACGAAAGATTGATTGGCCAAGACTGGGATCAACGTCCAGTATCTATGAGTGCTGGAGCAGGCGGTCGGTATTCTCCGATGAGACCTGCAGTCGGACAGGGAGGTGCCCCACCACGAATCGCTCTCAATGCCACGCTATTACCGGCAGTCCCCGCTCATTCCACCAAGTCGGCGTTTTCTGTGTGCAACAGCAGTGCCGTATTTTTCGATTACTCCTTCCAACTGATCTACCCTTTCTCCTCCCTTTCTGAAATTAGTGTGCGGCGTGCATATTCCTTCGTGGCGAAGTCAGCTTCAGCCGGCCAGAGAAAGTACTTCCTGGACTTCCATTACATTGTGAGCCTTACGGCCAGATCCCTTTTCTAAAGCAAGCGTCCCTATCAAATCCAAGGCCACTGCGATCGAGTAAGGATTTCGTGCTTCCTGCATGATATCAGCAGCCATGCGCACAATACCACAGATGCAGGTCGGGTGGATAGTATGACCGCAGGGACGGCCTGGGTACCGATATTTCCAAAGTCTGGATGATGTGCACTCTGACACATCAATCAAAAGTCCTGCATCACGGACCGGTCTGCCATTTTGGCCCCACCCTTGATATCGTCATCCATTATTTCTGCAGCTCGTTCGTCGGCCCTTGCTGGAGGATACTGGTATAAGTCTGGTCATTTCCAAGCGAAGAACCTAGCGACCGAGAAATCAGCAGAAAACTCAAAATCTTGCAAAGAAACCGAACCCAGTCTCACCTATTCAATATGCAACTTACCTCCTATATAACGCTATATGGCCTTCTCTGTGTTGGGATGATTGCCATACCCAGTGAGTTCAGATTCACGAGTTTGCACCTTCTGTTACACGCTCCTGTCTAATGTTGGTTAGTTGTGGCACACCCTCTTACCGGTCCTGCGGATGCTGCAGAGGCTGTCCCCCGTGCTTGGAAGGGTTCCGAAGAAAAGCGTGAAGCAGTGCCAGCGGCTGCAGATGCTGACGAGGCGGTTGCGCATGCTTGGGCGGAATTCCAAGAGTGAGCTTCTACATAAGAGACGGACCTGAACGATGATCATTAGCAATTTCTGGAGGGAATTCCGATGATCACGTCGTCAAATACCACTACTAGGCTTGGGAGTGTATTACAAGGGTTTCCTTTTTGGGCCCCAAACGAATCCGAGAAGAAAGAAAGTGATATAGCATTATCCGTATCAACCCATTATCTCAGAGTCAACATGTTGCTCTCGTTGCAATAGGTTGGGGTCAAACATGTCTACCGATCGGCTCTCGGCCCACGACGAAAGCCTCTCCCACTTGATGCATTGGTGATCGCTCCTGACGTGAGCTGTGGGCCTGCCATCTCGCCAACCGAAAGTCGTTATAGAAGGATCCCCTCGACATATTGCAACTTCTCTCAAATATTCGAGGCAGTGATCTTCATAGGAATTAGCTTCATGTAATTTATACCGTTGTCTTGAGCATGAACCTATGTGGACTTTCTCTCGTTCTAATTCTGTTGGAGTGAAACTGGGGTGGTAGTAATTTAGATGAAAATATTGTCGAACACGTTTCTAGCGTCCAATGAGTATTCTACCAGCTTCGCGAATAGACATCAAGTGGAAGTCTTACGATGCAATGAAGCTCATGATAGACTCCGAGCTCTGCTACGTATCCTGAACCATCAGCGAGTGCAATGGAACGTTGATCCCCGAGCTTCCCAAGCTCTTCCTCAGTAATCTTGATATTTGCGCCTAACTCAAGAAGAAATTCATCAGCTTGGATCTCAAGAAGACATGCTCAATTGACCAACTTTTCAGAAGTTCGTGCCATGCGTTATCGAGCTCTCTCCTTGGCTCGCCTGTGAAAGAATTGTTGTTGAGGTCTGTCAGTAAGATTCTCCGTTCATATGAAAGGTGCTGTATGGCAGGCGCTGGCTTTGGTCAGCCTGGTAGAAGAATGCTCAAAAGCGATGCATCAATGGCACGTACAGTAGATAAGGTCGTAGCCGTTACATTTGGAATCCTTCGAATGATATATGTATAAAGCAAAGAAGCAGGTGTATAGTAGCATCATTGCCAAGTGGAACCACGGTAAGAATCGTGAACTTCGTTTCCAAAATCCAGTGCCAGAGTGGGTACCAGGACCACAATTCCTTTCCTGCTTCTCGAGAAGTGGGTCAGAAAGGGAATCATGACTGATATTGCTGTCCATGGAGGGCTTCGCAAAGCGATGGCGTTGTATCTTTTGATTACAGGAAGAGACGATCGCTAGGAAGTTCGGAAGGAAGTTCAAGCTTGCTAGTCTTCATGACACATACCACAGCAATCTTGATTTGACAAGAGAAGGATATTCTACCAGAGTTAAAGTCACCTTCGCCTTCGGCGCCGTGATCATCCTTGAAGAAGGATTTGCGCGCTTGTTGTCAGCCAGTAATCGGGCGGTGCCGGCGACATCTGATGCACGGGTACGTCAGAATGGACATCTGCAGGGTACCAGTCTGTGGGACTGTATTTCCAACGCCAAGACGCCGATCAAAACCACTGGACCACAGGATCTGGCAATTCTGGCCAGAGAAGAATAGGATTCCTACACTCCTACGCCTGTCAAGACTTTGGAGGAACATCAATCCATGGCCGAACCGCCAGCTTATCCATTGGCGACAGGCTTTCGCTCTGTAGCGAGGTAGATACTTGCTAGCCCAATTTGAAAATGCTACAAAATGATACTGAGACCGTGATATTCTAGGCTGAACCTTCAACATTATGTTTGGAAGCAACAGCAAGGTTACCTCATCCATCCTGCTATTACTTGTATGCACGAAAAATCGCTCAAGATCGCCGATATTGGCGCTGGAACTGGCATATGGCTTCTCGACCTATCTGAACAACTTCCAAGCTCTGTCCAGCTAGATGGCTTTGATATTGACGTTTCCCAATGCCCGCCGCGAGCTTGGCTGCCTAGTAACGTAGCGATGCGGAAGCTTGATATATATGATGAGATTCCTGAGGAATTGGTCGGAGTATACGGTATGTCAGAACGGCCCAGTATTCGATAAAGCAATCATCAATGTGGAAGCCCAGATATCATCAACATTCGCTTCTTCCTCTGTGTTGTCAAGAAACAAGATCCGACGCCTGTTATCAACAAAGCTTTGAAGATGTTGAAACCGAACGGCTGGGTTCAGTGGACCGAACAAGATTTAAGCACTTGCAAGGTTGTCAGCGCCTTCCCCGACGCAGACACTAAATACACTGAGCAGCTCAAGAACTTTGCAGTAGCTCCAACGCCCAAATGGCCTGTCAAGTAGGTTTGAATGAAAGTCTTCGTGATACGTTGTCAAAGCAGTTGACTGACACTGGTAAATCGGCAGTCACGGCTCATGGGTCGCTAAATTGTCGGAGATCTTGAAACAGGCGGGACTTAAATTTGTTGTGGAAGATCGAAGGGAGAATCATTCTTGGAACCTTTCTAGCTCCCAAGACATCACTCTCCTTGCAATGGAAGAGGTCAGCACGAGGCTGGGCAACGCGTCCGAAGTACGAGAGATGATTCAGAAAGCCGCACTGGAGTTCGAGAGTAATCAACGAGGAGTTGCTCTTGCAAGTGATCGAGTGACGGTTGTGGGTAGGAAGGCTGGTAGTTGATCCTGTTGATGGGGGTCCAACGTTACCTACGCACAGCTTTATCTTCTACTGCTGCCCCAACAACTTGGGTACCTGGTTGGGGATGTAGATCGATAGGATCATGTATGAATTCAACATCTTTTGCGTCCGTCTCGGAGAGCTCCATGTTGAATGTTCGAACTATAGCAGCCAGCGTGAGGAAGACTTCTGGGTGCGCGAGATTGCTGGCAATGCGTCGCCGAAATCCTATGTCAAGCGCAACAGGATACGCTCGAAGCTCCTTGTGTCCAAGGCGAAGCCACCGTTCTGGCACCAAGGATCGGGGAACACAGTCTTGCTTGTATGCATGACCAATCACATCACTCAAGTATAGGTCGGACAGGAAATGTTTCGATCTCGGTGCGTGCTTTTTGAAGACGGTGGCATTCATCCAAAGATAGTCGATGGTTGACAAGGATGTTGGATCCTTCGGCAGTAAGTCACACACGCGGAGCTAGCGCCGTTCAACGCTAACATCATCTAAGCCTGTAAAGGCTTGCTTGAGTCACCGCTAAGCCCCAAAGCGTTATATCCCGCTCTAGCGGCTAACTGCCGAAAGATGGGATATCCTGAAATTTCAGGGTATTCTACGCGCCGTGGCGCCCGATAGGCTAGACTGCTACTAGGCGAAGGATTTCGTGTGCATGGCATATTGGTCGTTGAAACCACCTACATACGGAGGTAGTCAGCCCCATCCTAATTGCTGACTGCAGAACCACACGCATAATCCGCTACAAGAAGAGGATTTTGCGGGGAATGTCCGATTTGCCTCGGCAATAGGTTCGGCATCTGACAGTCTCGTATAGGATGTTGACACCTCACCGCTTCCTTCCCATGCCCACTCCCCTTTGATTCCTCCAAGGCCGAGGACAAATGTACGAGTCGTATATCCTGTCGTTTTCGTTGATCCACCACACCTGACGCCTTCTTGTCCAACCTGTCCAATCAATTTCGATTTCGCTGATCTCCGCCTCCGCAACTTTGCATGAGTCTGCCTTCGCGTCAATGTATTGGCAAATGTTTCATTGTTTCAACGTTATTTACGGTTGTTGCCGCTATGGTTTCGTCCTCTGGGCAGATCTCCGCTTTGGAGGAAGTGGGTGATGGGGGTAAAACGAGAAGATTGGTCGTCCTCCTTCGCGGAGGTGGAGATATTCCTCCATTCGGTCGGTGATGTCTATGAAGTGTGGTCGAAAAAGTAGAGACTTCCATCTTATTTGATAAGCATTGATGCTCAAAGAGACGCGCCCATTCAAACATTTCATATCTGTTCTCTCTAAGTCTTCACGCATGTGTAAAGAATCCAGCATCGGCAATCAGGAGGATGCAACGACACAAGATGAGATGGGAGCGTTTGACCGCCAAGATGTCGAGACCTCATCCAGCTCCAATAGCAGCCAACACCCACAGCAGATTTGGAGAACAATCTTCATTGTTGGGGCGCTCTGTCTTTCAGTGTTTTTGATCGCGCTGGACTACACGATCGTGACTACAGCAATACCGAAGATAACGTGAGGCGACAATTGTTCTTGTCACAGCCTCGTCTGACGTTTTTTATGGTTGAAACAGTGACTCCTTTGGAAATATCGACGACCTTGGCTGGTATGGAAGCGCTTATTTTCTGTCCTCTGTGGCCGTTCAGCCTACCTTCGGGAAGATTTATCAAGTTTTCAATGCAAGTCGGTCTTTTTCATAGTGGAAGTTCGAGTATGCCTTGCTGATATGGGTGTATGAAACATCAGGTCAAGAGATCGTTTCTAGCGGCCGTAGCCGCCTTCGAGCTAGGGTCTCTTGTTTGTGCTGTAGCACCAACAAGTACATCCCTTATTATAGGGCGTGCACTTGCTGGTGTAGGGGACGGTGCCATATTCGCTGGGGCTTACACTATCTTGGCGAGCACAGGTACGGGAGCCGTTCCAGTCTTCATTGACATGTTGCCTATTGCTGAAAAGATCGTTGTTTTGACGAGCTGTCTATTAACGAATGTCCCTTGTGGCTGCTTGTCAATCTCAGATTTTAAATATTAGAGCAATCTAGCTGACAGGATTCTCTGTAGTATCTTTAGAAAAGAGATCTTTGGCTTTTGGTTGTGTCTCTGCAATGTTCGGAATCGCTTCTATACTGGGACCTTTGCTGGGAGGGGTCTTCACCGACAGTATATCATGGAAATGGTGTTTCTGGATCAAGTTCTAATCTCCTCCCTTTCTTGTGGCTAAAGGCTGACGGTGCTCCAGTCTTCCTGTTGGTGGAATAGCTGCCGCCGTAATTGCTGTGGCCCTTCCTCAACCTCGTCAAGAAGCCGTGAAGGCACCGCTACTCGATCGTATCAAGGATTTGGACCCATTGGGATCGCTTTTCCTGAGCTCGTCGACTGTCTGCCTCCTGCTGGCCCTGCAACTTGGCGGTTCAACTTATTCGTGGTCGAGTCCTCGAATTATTGGACTATTTGTTGGCTTCGGAGTTCTAATTTGCGTTTTTGCCATGCTGCAAGTTTGGCGAGGACCCAAGGCTACTGTCCCTCCTCACCTACTACGCAACCGTCAAGTGATCTCTGCTTGGGCTTTCTCTTTCTTTTTCGGTGGCAGTTATTTCACCTTTGCTTATTACCTTCCTATATACTTTCAATCCATCAAAGGTGCATCGGCGACACGGTCCGGCATAGATAGCCTTGCACTTCTTCTCACTTGCGTCATTTCGAACATAGTAATAGGGGCCGGAGTTTCAGTTCTCGGTTACTACAGCCCGTTTGTCGTTGCTGGAATGGCTACTTACTGTGTCGGTTGCGGACTCATAACGACCCTCGGCGTGCATACTCCGTTTGCCAAATGGTTTAGCTTCGAGTTACTTACCGGCATTGGCCTCGGAGCCGGATTCGCACTGCCGTCCCTCGCTGTCCAGACAGTTCTCTCAATTGAAGACATTCCTGTCGGGACCACCTTATGCAATTTCTTTTTCGCTCTAGGCGGGACTGTCTTTCTTTCGGTCGGCCAAGCAATCCTCCAGGATGGTCTTCTCATAGCATTTCGAAAACACTTGCCCGGACTAGATCCAGGACTGATCTTGAAAACTGGAGCAACAAACCTTCAAACTATTCTAGACAATGCTCACTTGGGCAACAAGCGGGGCGAGGCGCTATCGGCCTACATGGAAGGGCTTCGAGGAGTTTTCATCCTGATTCTTGCCTGCTCGGCAGCCTCGTTTCTGACAGCTTGTTTTTGGCCTTGGAAGACCACGAACAAAGAAACAGTAGAGGCGTAGCTCGTAAAGATTGGGTCGTATCCCATGTCCTGGCATCCCCAAATTCAAGGGACCTTCTTGTTCCATATTATCCCCTAAATATGTGGCAGTGTAGGGGCGCAGTGTGCCTCAGCAACACCTTTCTCACTCGTACCTAGGTATCTATTTATCTCGAATGGGGTGACACTCTTTCAGAGCATTTCAGTCGGTGATATGTATTCCCAATCATGTCCGTCCCAAAGTGGCGCAGAACGTATTCTATCGTATCCTGTCGCCAAACCATGGCCTTCATCCGTTCTCTTACCCACAGATGTCAAACCCTTCCTCAAGTTCCGTACATCTATTTTAGCTCCACGCAGCCTATTGTACAACCTCCCAACCCAAACAGACCTTCGTCCTCGCAAACACAGCTGCTCTCTGGGCCATTGTGCTGTCTGAGGTCATCGAGAATGCAAAACTGTTCGAATTGGAGCGCAAAGTAGAGCTATTCCACCTACACGCTCTGCTAGAAGTGTACTTGACCGACAGAAAGCCTTGTCCTCAACAACAAGACGTCTGCAGGAGCATTAAGACGACAGCATAGGCTACAATAAGGCGTCTGCCGGGGCAACAGCGGCTACAACAAGACGACAGCAAGACGTATGCAGGAGTATCAAGACGATAGCATAGGCTACAACAAGGCGTCTGCGGGAGCAACAAGACAACAGCATAGGCCACGACAGGACGTCTACGGGGGCTACAAAACGACAGTACAGGCTACAACAGGACGTCTGCGGGGGCAACAGCGGCTACAACAACACGTCTGCGGGAGCAACAAGACGACAGCATAGGCTGCAACAGGACGTCTACGGGGGCAACAAGACGACAGCATAGGCTACAATAAGACGTCTACGGGGCCTCTATAAGGGTGACGGCAGCAGGACCACAGGCCGGGAGTGAAACACCAAGTATTCGATATCTAGGACAATTTACGGCCTCATTTAGACGTACATTATGAGGTATATAGAATATGATTACAGCCGCATATCGTTGAGGCCTTGCCACCTAATTTTAGTATTCTAGGGTGATAAAATATATGATGTTAATAAGTTATCTATATGTGATTTAGGTGTAGTGTAATAGTATTATAATTGTTAGAAATAGGTATCTAGCCCTATCTATACTAGCGTCTTAGTATAGTCTATATAGATAGAGTTTTTAACTCCTTATTCTTACCTCTCTAGAGTACTATATAGATAGCTATAATTATATTACTTAATAATAATAACTAATAGATAGATATAGCTATATAGAATAGAATAACTATTATAAGAAATCTCTATTAGTCTACTAAGACCCCCTAACTAGTCCTAATTAATAACTACTAAGATTAACCTAGCTTAAATTCTAATACTCCCTCTTAGATTAATAGTAATAAGGTAGGCTACCTATTACTAACTATTATATCTAAATACCCTTATACTTTACTTAGAACTAGTCTTAATTATTATCTAATTAGGCTAAAGTTAATAGGGCTAATAGGGTTTATTAGTAGGTTAGTATATTATACTTTAATATTAACCTCTTAGAGATAGATTTCTTTAATTTTAGAAATTAATTATTAAATTAAATAATATCTTATTTAGATATATTTTATAATAGTATAATTAATTAGGTTAGTAGCTAATTTTATAATTACCTAGTTATTAATACTTAGGAGTACTAGTACTACTCCTTTATTATACCCTAGCTCTTTAAGTATAAGGCCTAGATATAGAGCTTCTTTATATATCTCTATTATAATAATATATTTAGACTTATATATAGATATTACTACTAGCTTTTATAATTTAGATTACTAGGTAATAGGGCTATTAAATAGTTTATAGATATACGCTCTAATAAAATAAGACGTCTTATAGTTATTATAATATAACGCGTTAATAAAACCTTCTAAGCTGTTATTTTTACTTAGTTAATAGATAGGGCTATTATTAACTATTTCTAATAGATAATATAATACCCTTTTTACTATATTTATATATTATAAAGTAAGGTTATTAAGTAAATAACTTAGGTTATTAATAGTATATATAATATCTAGCCTAGTTATAATACTTAGCTAATTAAGTACTCTTATAAAGGACTAATAAACCTCCCTTTTAAATAAGGAGGCTATATATCTATTAGGGGTAATAGTAATATTAGCCTATTTTATAAGTAACTTTACTAGCGAATATTTTTTTATACCTAGCTATTTTAATAATTAGTTAATATATTTTATATAATTAATCTAAGTAGAATAGTTATCTAGATTTCTAATAATAGTTATTCTTAAATAGTCTTTTAAGTCTCTTATATATTTAAAGTTAAACCTCTTATTAAGTTCCTTCTTTATCTAGGTAATTAGGTCTTAGTTATATATTATAAATAGTAAGTTATTTATATATACTATAATAATAACTTTTATAATAGTATTAATAAATATATAATAATTATACTTAAGGCGCTTAAAACCTAGAGACTTAAGTACCTTATAAAAGGTTTTATACTATTTATAAGATACTTATTTAAGGTTATATAGAGCTTTATTTAGTTTATAAGCGTAGCCTTATTAGCTATTAGTAAAGTAGTAAGGTTATTCTACCTAGATTTCTTCCTAAATAAGTAATTCTAAGAAAGCCGTAATAATATCTAAATACTTAATAACTAGCCTATATTTAGCTATTAGGGCTAGGAGGAGTTATTATAATAATACCTTTAAGGTTAATAAGAATATCTTATTAAAATTAATCCCCTTAATTTAAGAGAAGCCTTTAACTACCTATTATACTTTATATTAGGTTATTTCACCTATTAGCCTATATTTATAGGATAAGACCTACCTCCCTAGTAAGATATATACTTTATAAGGTAGTTAATATAATTCTTATTATATTATCTACTTATTATAATTAACTAATTCTTCTTTAGTAGTAGTAAGCTATTTATTATAATTAGGCCTATTAAGAGCCTTATCTATTAATATTAGGTAGGGAAACTCCTTAGTACTAATAATAATACGGGTAAGTATAACTCTAAACTTATTAGGGTTATTAAAAGACTTTATACCCCTCGTATTTATCTAGTTATAATTAACCTATAATTTATTATAAATAAAATAAAATAATATATTAGGAATTTATATTTATATTTATATTTATATTTTATACTCTACTATCTAGCTACTTAGAGCTAATAAAGGCGTTCTAATATTTAGCTTATTAAGAGGAAACTATAAAATATAGAAGAAAACCTCTCTTACCTACCCTATTTATTATAATACTTCTTAACCTTTAAATATTATATACTATCCTCTCCCTTACCCTTTATACTACTCTAGTATTAGATCCTAATATCTATATACTCCTCTCTCTTACTAGGGCCGCGCCCCTTTCTCTACTCTTAAGTCTTATAAGGTTTATACTCCCTTAATTACCCTTATACCCTTTCCTATATAGTTTAATTAATACTAATAAGTACCTCTAGCCCTCCTACTAGTCTACTACTACCCTAACTACTTCTCTCTTATACTATTAGTATTAAGGTATCCTTCTCTTATTTAACTTATAATAAATAGGTTATTATAACCTAGTAGAAGGCCTATAATACTCCTATTAAGAATTACCACGTATCTTATTTATAATATATAAGAAAGAGCTATTATAATTATTAGGAGGGTATAAATATACTTTATTACTACTATTATATTATTATTCCTAGTACTAAGCCGTATAATAATCTACTTATAAGAGAAAGCGGATTCTATAATCCCGCTAGTATCCTATATCCTAGTATTACGACCTAGTCGTCCTGAGGGTCGATAGGTCTAGGTGGATCTCGTAGAGTAGAGTATTAAGGACTAGATAAGCAGGCTTCGTATTAAACTAGTCTAATATAAATGTCGTATTATATTTAGTATCTAGGAGATTACTAAGTTAATAATATAAGTTAAGTATAAAGCTCCTACCTAGATAGAAATCTATACTATCTATATAGTTATAGGAAATCCTACTAAGAGGTATAATTTATATAGATTACCCTGTAATCTACCTAAGACGTAGTTTACCTAGGTTACCTAGTAATCTACCTGAGACGTAGTTTACCTAGGTTACTTAGTAATCTACCTAATTATAATAAGAATTATACTAGCTAGTATATAGTATATAGACTAAGTCCTGCTCGTAATATTAGGTTCCCTCTTATTAGTTTTCATCTTAAAAACTCTTATAATATTATACCTACTAATAGACATCGGCTTTTATTAGTATACCGGCGTTAAGTATTAGTAGATTTATTTATCCCTTCTCCTCTAATACGTGTTTATAAGAATTATAAGAAATCCTATACGCCTGAAAAGTATAAGCTTAGTAGTACTTTAGACTATTATATTAAATACGCTTATAAGGGCCGTAGTTATAATCTTATACCCTTTTCTCTATTAAAGTAGGCCCGTATACGTTAATAAAGGAAAGAGAAGTTAATAAAAGCTAAAGAGGCTCTAGCTTACTTTACTTATCTTTAAGTAGAGGTTACTACCTTAGAGAGTAAAGAGCTGGAACTAGTTAAAAGTAAACTTAGGAATATAGAAGAGGTGGAAGCGGATAAGAAGGTATAAGGCCTTAACCCCGATAACTTCCTTTTTAATATATCTTTAGAGTAAGTTAAAATCCTTACGGACTTTAACTAGTCCGGTCTTATTAATATTAGTAGAATTAGTATAAGAGGTTCTAGTAGTTCTTAAGGTTCTTAACTAGTTCCTAGGTACTCTTAGAATCCTTATAACCTTTCCACTTAACGAGATAGGTCTAATCCCTTTATACTAGGATTTTCTTAGCCTTAAACTCGTCTTCTTCTTCTACTTTAAAGTAGAAGGTTTCTTATAAGGGTATACTTAGATCCGCTGGTTCTAACTTAAAGATATAAAATACTAGGTGTAATTTAGTATTAGGTAGAAGGTTTAGTTTATAATTAACTAGTCCCTTTATTTTTTAAATAGAAAATGGTCCGACCTTAACGTAATCTAGTTTCTTACTTAGTTTCTTTATTTTAAAATCTTTTATAAAGAGGTAGACTTTATCCCCCTCTTTTAACTAAGGATATATTTTCCTTTTCTTATTAATATACCTTATTATTTAGTTATTTACCTATTAGATTATACCTTATATATCCTTATATAATCGCTTTATCTCTAATATAAGGACTATTACTTTATTTATATCTAGGCTAGGTCTTAGGTCTAGGAATATATTCGCTTATTATTTATAATTTATAAAGAATAGAGATAATTTTATTATATTTAACTACTTATTATTAAACGCTAACTATATTATAAGTAGTAATAATACCTAATTATTTTATTTAGTATTAATATAATATCTAAGGTATATCTCTATTATTTAGTTAGTATATTTAGTCTATCCGTCCGTCTATAAGTAGTAAGCTATTAATATTTATAACTTTATCCCGATTACTAATATTAGCGTCTTTTAATAGTTAGATATAAAGAGCTTGTCTCTATTAGATATAATAGACTCTAGTATACTATAATCTCTTATAAGCCTATTAATAAGAATAAATCCTAACTACTTAGTAGTATAAGTCTCTTTAAATAGTATTATAAATATATACTTTATTAGTTTATCTATAATAACTATTATTAAGTCATAGACCTCCTTTATAATTAGGTCTCCTAACTTAGGTAGTTTTACTATAAAGTCTATTATAATATCTTTTTATAATAAGTTTAGTACTAGCGTAAACTAGATTTACTTATACTTTATATAACGTACTAATTTATTTTATTAGTACTAGATATATCCCTTAATATAGTTCTCGACTTTTACTCACATTCTTAGTATAATATATATCCTTTTAATAAGTTTAACTATCTTAGTAACTCCTAGATATCCTTATAATAGATCGTCGTAATAATCCCGTACTATTTCTTTAGTATATAATTCTAGTAAGTAAAGCTTATCCTTATACTTTAAGAATTTATCTCCTAGTTACTAACTCCTTAACTCTTTTACTAGGCTATTAATCTAGTATCCCTTTTAAATACTAGCCGAAATTCCTAGGACTTAAATATATATAGTTACTACTAACGTCTATATTAGTACTAGCGATCTATTATCCTCTATATTCAGGATTAGTTTTATTATTATATTCTTAATTTCTATATAATCTAACCTCCGACTAAGAGTATCTACTTAACTATTATCTTTTCTAGGTATATATACTATTTTAAACTTATACTATCTAAGTAATTCTAACTAATAAACTTATTATTAATTTAATTCCTTTATTATAATAAAGTTAACTAGATTCTTATAATCTATTATAATAGTTAAGTCTAAATAACTCTTAGTATATACCCGCTAATATTATAATATATATATTATAATAAGTAGCTCCTTATTATATATATTATAGTTCTATTCTATTAGTATTATTTTTTAGGAGAAATAGGCTATTAGATACTATTTCCCTTCTATTATTTAATATAAGTAAGCTCTAATTACTAGGTCTAAGGCGTTAGTCTTTATCCGTGCCGGTTTATTAACTTAGAAGGTTCCGAGTACTAGTAGATTTATATAGGATTACTTTAAGATCTTAAATACTTTCTTTTAAGCTATATCCCACTTAAATCCTATATCTTTCTTAGTAATATTAGTTAAAGGGATAGCTTTCTTAGAATAGTCCTAAATAAATTTACAATTAAAGTTCGTAAATTTAAGGAAACTTTAAACTTCTTTAATATTTATAAGTACTAGCCATTTAAGTATTACTTTAACCTTCTTAAGGCTTATCTAAATACCTTTTATACTAACTATAAATCCTAGGAATTCTACTAATTCCTTATAAAATTCGTATTTATCTAGGTTAAGGAATAGTTTAGTATTTATAAAGTATAATAAAACTTCTTATATATACTAGATATAGGTCTCCTCTTCCTTAGAGTATATTAAAATATTATTAAGGTAAGTAATTATTATTTAATCTAAGTACGTCCTTAATATATTATTAATTAATACTTAGCAGGTTACTAGTACATTAGTAAGTCTAAATAATATTATTAAATACTTATAATAACTATAACGTATTTAAAACGCTGTTTTTTATTCTTTACCTTCTTTTATTCTAATTATATTATAAGCTCCCCGAAGGTCTAGCTTAGTAAATACTTTTACCTTACTAAGCCGATCTTATAACTCGCTAATATTTAGTAAAGGGTACCTATTCTTAATTATTATATTATTTAACTTCCGATAGTTAATATATAGCCTTAGTTTTCTATCCTTCTTTAGTATAAAGAGGATTAGATATCCTACTAGTAATTTAGATTCTCGAATAAATCCCTTTTTAAGGTTCTCCTTAATATACCCGCGAAGTACTAAGAGTTCCTTTTTTAAAAGTATATATATTAGTCTAAATATTAGCTCTCTACTAGGTTTAAGTTTAATCTTATAATCTTATAATTAATACCTAGGTAACGCCTTTATAATTATCTCTTCCTTAAAAAGCCACTTCTACTTTTTATACTAATAAGGGATTATAAAAGGTTTATCTTTTCCTTTAATTTCTCTAACTTATTTACTTAGCTAACCTCTATTAATATATATTAAGTTAGACCCTTTCTTTTAAAGGTTATCCTTTTTCTTTAAAGTTAAAGCTATATACGCCTTAACCGGTCTACAGTTCTACTTCTTATCTATTATTATCTACTATTAATATATAGGTTAGATCCTAGCGACGTCTCTAGTTCGCTAAAATATAAGTACTCCTTCTTACTAATTTATAACGGGATTATATTTCTTTAATTAAGGTATTCCTAAAATAATATAATGCGTGGCTATTATAATAATATTAAAAGAAAGTTCCTTATAATAGCATTAAATAATAATAGGTAGTAAGGTCATTTCCTTATCTACTCTTTCTAATAGTTTTAGTCCGTTAACTCCCTATAAATTATACTAACACTTCTTCCTATAAGTAGGTAAGCCCGTTAATTATACTATTTCCTAAGAGATAAAGTTTCTAGTTAATCTAGAATCTATTATTATAATAGTCCTTTAACTATTAATATTTACTGGTATATTTATATATATATCATACTAAGATATATATAAGTACTATATAAGGGTTAATATATTTATCTCCCCATGCTTCCCCTTAGTATAAGGGATTACTCTTTTCCCGATAATAGGAGAAATCTAGTAAGCTTCTTCTATTATATATACTTTTTATACGTGTCGTAAAAATATACGTACTATTCTACTAGATAATACTCTCTAGTATTTTTATTATACTTAAGATATATATAAAGTATACTATACTACCTCTAGTTATAGCCTAGGAACTACTTCCGATATCTTTTAATCCTAAGGTACTAGTAATAACCTATTACTTTATAATATTTCTAGTCTTTATACCTATATATAGGAACTACTATTATATTACCCAGTTATATCTTTATTATATAATAATACTAATAATAGTATTCCGTATATACTATCTAATATATAATACTATATTTTAGATAGTTTAGATTATTATAATACTCGTTCTTTAGTAATATATTACTATACTTTATTCTATACTCTTTAAGCTTAGATTTTCCTTCTAAGTCTTCTTATATTTCTTCTTCTTAATCCTTAGATATTAAGGTATAAGGTTCGGATTTATCTAGAGATTTAATTAATTCATTATTATTAGCTACTAAATTACTCTATCCTAAATTATCTATCTCTATTCCTTATCCTTACTTATACTTTTCCTTATAAGCCTTATAATTATCTTCTACTTTAGGTTCTTATATTCTACTTCAGATTTCTTTAAGATATTTATTAATTCATTTAATATTCCGGCTTCTCTTTATAACTTCCTCTTAAAGCTTATAATAGTATTATTAAGTCTCCTAGACGTTCGCTTATAATAGATTAAAATAGTTAAGTAAATCTATTATAATTATATTAATCTCTCTATTATTAAACTCCAGTTTAAGTAGATCTTTTATAAGTCCGTCGGTCTTAATAGGTACCTTTTCTAGTACGTTAAGCTGCGGTCGTTATATTATAATTTTTAACTTATACTCCCTAGCTATATAGCCCGGCTTATTATAATTATAATAAGTAATTACTTTCTTACCCCTACTTTACTACTTCTTCCCTCTAAATACCCCTTTCTTTACTTTTTTTATAAAGTCTAGCTCTATTAATATAAGTCCGTAAGGATCTCTCTCCTTATAAGTTAGTTGGTAGGGTTTTATAAAATACCCTAATTATCTAAATCCTCCGGTACCTCTATTATGCCGTTTCTCTATTATTTATTTAAATAACTTATCGTTAATATTAATGGCTTCCTTTATAAGGTCATCTAGGGTATTTATAACTAATCCGGTCCTTATAAGTTCATCTTTAATATTATCCTTTAATCCTTAATAATATATTATTATAAGAGCATTATTATCCTAGTCTATTTATACTAAGTACTATTAGAACTAAGTAGAGTACTTTATAGCTGACTTCTTTTATATTAGATACTAAATAATACGTATTACTACTTTATTCTTATTTAACGGTCTAAATACTCTTTAAATCTCTACCTTAAACTTAGTAAAGCTTTTAAACTATATTTTAATATTAATATTATTATTATTATTATCTTTATACTTCTTCTAGAATAGTCTAATCTATTTCTATATACGCCCTTATATATAAGTAATTATAAAGGTAGTTCGTTTCTTAACTAGAAGTTCTATTTCCTAAAAGGTAATATATAATTTAAGTTATATAAGCTAATCTTTAAGTTTATCTCTATCTCCGTAATAGAGGTCTAGTTATATAACTTTAACTAATCTTTTATTTATATTATCTATTATTAAACGTCGTTAGCTAACTTAGCTTAGGGTAGGTTCTCGTCCTAAGGTACTTATCTTAAGGGTACTTAAAGTATTATAACCTAGTCATCCTGAGGGTTAATAGGCCTAGGTAGATCTTATAAAGTAGAGTATTAAGGACTAGATAAGTAGGCTTCGTATTAAACTAGTCTAATATAAATATTATATTATATTTAATATCTAGGAGATTACTAAGTTAATAATATAAGTTAAGTATAAAGCTCCTACTTAGATAGAAATCCACGCTATCTATATAATTATAAGAAATCCTGCTAAGAGGTATAGTTTATATAAATTACCCTGCGATCTACCTAAGACGTGGTTTACCTAGGTTACCTAGTAATCTACCTGAGACGTGGTTTACCTGGGTCACCTAGTAATCTACCTGACTATAACGAGAACTGCACTAGCTAGTACGTAGTATATGGACTGAGTCCTGCTCGTAACACCTAGTAAGGCTGGTAACCGTCTCGGCTATACCTCGGTAAAAACCCTTGAGACGGATGCTATACTAGGATATAGGATACCTCTATAATAATAAGGTTACTACTCCTACTCCTACGCGTAGTTATAGTTCTCCTAGCTAGGGGGGGTAGCTCTAGCCTATTATTCCGTCTTTCCTACTTAGTATACCTTCTATCTCTTAACCTAGAGTCTCTTATACTAAGTTAATACTATTAACGGGAACTAAGGTAGGTATTATCGCGTATATTAAGGGCGCGCTTACCGCGCGTATAAAAGCTCTATATTATAAGCTCTACTACTACGTAATATCCTAGTTTTATTCTAACTATATTTAGATTAGAGACCTCTTAGCTCTATTAATAGGTAATAGGTTCGTAGCTAGTACTACGTAGAGGTAGATCTCGTCGCTAGCTATATATTAGGAATAATTCTCTAAAATTTATTATTTTAGGTTAATTATTTATTAATAATAGCTAATAGTATTATAGTAGTAATTTAGTATATTAAACTATCTTAACTATTCTAATATTAATTAGTTAGTAATTCTAGCTCTACTTAGTTATTTTTAGTAGTCTAATTATTTAACTTATTTTAATTTAATTTAAGTAGATTATTCTAATTATATCTATTTAGACTATTTAGCCTACTTATATTATTAGTTAGGCCTAATATTAATTAGCTAGATAGAAAAGATATTACTAATCTATTACTAGAATTACTAGTATTATTAGTATTTTTAGTATTATCTAATACTCCCTTAATACCCTATTAATTAGAGGTAGTTACTCCCTCTAAGGCCTAATTACTACTATCTAATTAGTTAGTCTAGAGCTAGCCTAGGAGGTCTACTATATTATTATTATTATTACTAGAGTCTCTCTCTATTAGGAGCTTATTATTATCTATTAATAATATAGTAGCCCTCTTATTAAATACTATATATATTAATTAAGTAATATATTATCCCTTAATATCTTATATATAGTAGATACTCTTACTATTATAACTAAGGAAGTAGTATTTAATAGCCTTATTATCTAGTTTCTTCTTATTTAGTAATATATTAAATAAGTAGTACTAATATTTAAATAGCTTTAGGTATATTAATTAAGGTTGCTAATTATACTATTTCTTAAAGGGGGACTTCTTATCCTTACTAGGTATAAGGTTCTTAATATAATTAATATAGTAGATAGCCTTACTCTAGAACTCTTATAATAGTCTAGCGTTAATAAGAACTATTCTAACTTTACTAAATAGTATCTAGTTCTTCTAATTAGTAATCCTATTCTAATAAGGGTTATAAGGTACTAATAGAGTAATAATTATCTTATATTCCTAGAAGATTTATTAATATTTATAGCCCTAGACTAGTTTATTATTACTTTAAATAAAGGCTGTTTTATACCCCTAAGTTTTCTAATATTTTATTTAGAACTTAAGTTTTTATAGTAACTCTACCTAACTAGTTATATAATCTATTTAAGTAAACCCTATTACTTTATATATAGATACTATTATATTAGTATACCCCCTAAGGGTAGTTATATAGCTTACTAATACTAAGTTAATATATTAGTATTAGCTAGGAATAGTAACTCTAGCTATTAATAATTATAAGGGTATTCAGGTTATTTCCCTAATATATAACTCTTATATAGTTCCTATTTCTTATACTTTTATAAGTAATTAGCAGCCTTATAATTAATATTAGTAGTATATACTATAACCTTTATAGCCTTTATACTAATATATCTATATCTCTTATACTATTAGGTCTAAGACGTATTATTCTTAGCTAGGACTATTAATTTAAGGTAGGATACCCTTATCTAGTTAATTTATATAGTATCTAGCTAGTATATATAATTATATAAGAAGGCTTATAATACCTCCTTACCTTATTTATTATAGAATATATTCTTTCCTCTACTACTAGTATACGTATAACCTTATAAGTCTAGTTATATAATAGATAGGAGGTTATATTTAATATTAAGTATATAGTAAATATTAGTTAGTAAGAATTTACTAACCTTATTATTAATAATTACTAGGATTATTACTATTCTAATCCCTTTAACTTTTATAGGTTTACCCCTAGTTAGTCCTAATACTATATAATTCTAGACTAATAAATAGTTAGTAAACTTAGATTAGTCTTAGAAGGTATACTCCTAGTCTCCTAAGTTAATAATAATCTTATAGGATTTATTATTTTATTATTAGTTATACTTAAAGTAAGTAGTATAAGATTTATCCTATTTTTATTTATCTAGGTTTTATTTACTTTATTAATAACTAGGATATCTATCTTAATACTATTACTTATTCTATACCTCTAGCTCTTTCTTTATTTTAGGAATAAATCCCTCTAGTTCTAGCTTTAAATTAATATACTAGTAGTCTTTTATATTATATTAGTAGTTATAAAATATATATTTATTAATATTATTACTCTAGCTTTTATTACTAGGCTTATTTTAGTATTAGCCTTATTTTAGCTATTTACTAAGATTACTAGTAAATACCTTAGATTCTTTAATCTTTAAAGGTATAAACCTATTAATTAATAATATAGTAATATACTTAAAATCCTATAACTCCTTCCTAGATTAGGTAATCTTAGTAAGGGTATAAACTACTTCCTTTATCTTATCTAGTAAGCCCCTCTTAAAGACTACTATCTAGTAGTCTATTTCTAGTAGACTCCCTATTTATAAAAGCTTATTTATATACTCCTTAAATTTAGTAAGGTAGATATAAAGGTCTTTAAATTAGTTTAAATAAAGCTTATATAAGGCGAAGTATATTGCTTTCTTAGTAATATAAGAGTCTATCTTATATAATAACTTTAATTTAACTTTAATTTCTTTTATTATTATTAGAGTTTTAATTATATTATAAGCTAATAGTAATATAGTAATATAAATAGTAGTAAGTATTTACTCCTTTAAATTAATATACTTTTCCTATTTATCCTTATCTACCTCCTTAATAGGTAGTTTTACTCCTCTAGTAGTAAGTAAGTTAAAGTTAGTTAGTAGTTTATATTTTAGTCTAATAACCTTAAATATACTATTAACTATAAGTAATATAAGTATAATAATTTTTTATAATTTATAATTCTTAGTATCTTTTAGCTTCTAAATTTTATAATAGTTAGATATAATAGTACCTATTATAAATAGTTCTAGGAATATTTCTTTTAAAGCTACCCTAAGTCTTAGTAAAAAGCTTACTATATAGTTTATATAATTCCTAGGCTATATAGAACCTAGGCTTATAACCTAATAAAATATATAATATTAATAAGTTATCTATATATAATTTAAGTATAGTATAATAGTATTATAATAACTAATAGATAGATATAGCTATATAGAATAGAATAACTATTACGAGAAATCTCTACTAGTCTACTAAGACCCTCTAACTAGTCCTAATTAGTAACTACTAAGGTTAACCTAGCTAAAATTCTAATATAAAGGAGCTTTAATAATTTACAGCCTACTAGAACTATTAGCGTATGTAATTTCAATATTATTAGCGTACTACAAGACTCTAACCCTAATACTATATTTAAGCTTAATATACTTATTAAGTTAGTTATATCTTCTATATATATAGACGGATTTCTATAATTTTTAAAGTATTAGATACTATAGATAAATACGTATCTTTTAACCTACGATATTATAAGTTATTATTACTAATAGGGTATATTAGGATAGGTATAAGTATAGGTATAGCGAGTGTAAAAGCGGTACTAAGATATATAGATTTAGTAGGTAAACTTATAGGATTAATTATATCTTTATTACTAATAAATAGATCTCTATAATTTTTAAAGTATTAGATATTAAATATATAATAATTAATAAGTTATTTATACGTGATATTAGGTATAGTATAATAGTATTTAATAACTAATAGATAGATGATAGCTATATAGAAAAGGAGACACGGAAGGAAAATCTCTTCTAATATCTACCAAGACGTGATTTATAATCACCGAGGTTTAACCAAGCTAATTTCTAACATTAGACACCGTAGATAAATGCGTATCTTTTAGCCTACTTAGATATATGTTATAAGGCTTAGAAGTCAAGTAGTATAATTATATAGGCGTAATATAATCAGTAATCTTACGGCGATTCGTGGGGTCAGGGTCTTGCAGCACGCCAATGACATGGAAATTGCACACGCTAATAACGTCAGGTCAACCGCTTTGCAAACAACTGCAATCTTGATTTGAAGTGTTATAAACATAGATTTTCCATGAGCATGGCTGTTTATCTATTCACTGTAGACCTCCAATTCGAGGCCACTTTTGGCGACCGATTCACGTCATCTAAGCGCTTATTCCATCAATATGAGAGAGAAAGACAAGCGTCGTCGTCAACATCTCCAGCGCGGAGATCTGGGACCCGCATCCTGGAGCTGCAATCTATGCCTCATCTGAATTCGTACTCTAGGACTATCCGAGGCTTTGGTAGCCGAGCTGTCTCCATCTCATATCAGAGTCCTGACGGTGCAACCCAGCGGCATGAAACCGCATTCTTCGACCTAAAGAGATTGAAGATGCCGACCATCCCAGACGCCCATAAGAGGACCATCACCGACTATGTTCTGCAGGCTATCACCACGTTGAACAGCACAGCGGCACAAGACGCAATAGTCAAGGAGGCTTCGCAGCCGTCTTCTGACCCTTCGCTGTTGAGGATGGCGCTGAGGAAGGAGTCACTAGGTGGAATTAGGAAGAGGGTGGAGGAGTATAGTAAGATTGCGGAATAGATCGAGAGTGTTGGTAATAGCTGATTTCTAAGGTAAATTGTTCTTAGGGTGAAGGGCGCGCTTGATGGATGTTTGTGAATGAAGTCGAGATTTCATTACAAATTCTGCAAAAATCTCTGTAAGCATTCATTTTCCTGTAAGTGCTTCATTCGGTATTGTCAGGGTGCTCGGAGGGACATACGGTACCATGCCAGCTTCCAGAGAAGACCATCTATTCGAGCTTCTCAACCTTTCCGAACCTTTTAGGAAGTTGTCAGATTACCGCTAACAAAGACCACCTGAACTGCTGCGTACCTATAACGGTTAGACATAGAGACTTTACGTCTCTTCTTCGGACTTACGCTGCCGTAGTACCCAAGATCTCAACATTTCTTGCGTTGGTGAGTGTGGCCAGCGCAAGCGAACACAGGACCGAGAAGATAATTATCACACCAAGACGCACTACTGCGTGCTTGACCACATATAGGACCACGATCGATACAATTGGTAAGACTGAGGAAAGCGAGATGGCCAGAATGCGTACGAGCTGTGTAACCTTCTCGTCCGAAATGAAGCCGATGGTCTGTTCTTTAAACCGACTGTCCTGCATCGCGGGTCATTCATACATTTTCAGTCAATGCTTCTGGTTCTTACCCTTTTTTTAAAGAACATTTTCAAATACTTCTCCATCAAATAACCCAATGCTTCCTTCTCATTCAATGTCAACTGCACGAGATCATCGTGATTTTCGGCAGCAGTGTACTTGGCATCCGTCTCCGAAATCAATGTCTTATTGGCGTTGATGAACTCATGGACTGTCGACCAGGAAGTCTTGGAAGGAGTTTTCAGCTTCTGTAGCCAGGCCTCATCCCGCAATGCTTTGTCTGAGTTGGCCGCGAGATCAGCATGGTAGATTCTCGTATCGTACGGAATCCGCCTCAAGCACGACTCAGGAAAGAAAGAACATACTGTATCTTTTGAGGACTACTCGAATCCGAAGTACTGTATTCCAATATGCATCATCCCCGTCCAGAGCTGTGCCTTTGGTTCTGCTAGCATAATGGTAGCTCCGTGGTTTGGACCATTTCGAAGGCTCGTTGGTATTACCGTTCGCTTCGGCATCCAGCTGTTGCAACTTTGATTCGAGCTCTTGAAGCTCGCTTTGCAGGTAGAGTATATTGCGGATACTGAGCTCGGCGAAGTGTCGGAATATGCACAAGTCGTTGTCCAGGGCAAGTTTTGAGGCTAGGCGACCATAGCCAATGCCTTCTTCACCTTGAGGCATGACCTTCTTATCAGTGTGCAAGGGCGCGAGGCGAATGCCACCTACCGATCATAGGAGGTGGTGTACGTTCATTCCATCCGTTTTCATTTAATGCGTAGCGCTTCAAAGCTCCAGGTGTATGGGTGATCTTGTGAATAAGCGGCTAAACGAGAAGTTGAAGAAAATCAGAGTCGCAATGTATCCAGTGCCTGCGACCCAGAGGCGCATCAGGCTGAGGCGCACCAGGCCGCTTTTAGAGGGCTGTGAGCATCACTGCCCGCGGCTTCAGCCCATCACTGCCACATCGCACTTTGGTCGCCCAGATAATTGATTACTGTATCCTTGTTACCATCTGGACTTGTCAAAATTCTAAGCAATGATTAAGCATAGGTTCCCTTGCCCATCACGCAGGCTATTTTGCCTGACGCTGCTGCCTTGGCCAACGGGGGCTGAGATTGCAGCCTCATAACCACGACCCCTTGGGAAGGTAAAGCTCTGGTCCATGGGCCATCCTCGATCCCGCTTTCCCTACCACCCTTCTCGAACTCAATTGGCATAGCTATTTGCTTGTGACGGCTCAAACCCTTCGTCTCTGGGGATCGTGGAAGAACTTGTTGGGTGCTTAGAACCACAGTATTGTGGGAATCGTTGGACATGTCTGATAGCTGCGACAATCGAAGCCGGAGTGTAAGTGCAAGTCGAAGCGGAAGTAGACGGCGAAACATCAGCAGCAGCAAAGGCAGTAATGACTCTCCTATTGAACTAGGCAGGAGCAGGAGCGGAGAACGAATCGTGATCGTGAGTAGCTCCTCCAACGGAACGCCAACGAAAAGCACGCCGCCAGATGAGAGGCTAAGTCACGTACTATATCCGCCATGGCAGTCTCCGCCACGGCAGCTCTGGAGCAGCCCTTTCGTGCCTAGCAAGACAAGCGAATGGCCAGATGAAAATTCCAAGAAGTATTGGATTGGTCCATTTGATTTGTACTGCAACACCTACAGGAAGAATACCCGTGAGGCTGATTGGAAAGAAGACGAGGGCATTTGCAACACCCGAAAGCTTGCAGAATCCCTTTATGATGTAGGTGACTTTGCTGGTGCCCGCTACGCCTGGGCTCAGATCGCGGATCATTACATATCTGAACACCAACACGTTGCATCAGATATTAACTTCAAACGAAGGTTGGCCAAAAAAAGAGAATTAGATCACATCACCCAAGCCAGTATCGGATGCATTCTGAATGCCTATCTCGCACAGTATCCCGATCTCTGTGCGGCGATCAAGGCCGATAACAAAGAATCTTCATGGAGCCATGGTCAGCCCCACCCAGTATTCACAGCCGCGGTGGACTATGAAGACGATTTGGCAAACTCCCGTGTACTATATATCATGAGTGTGATGCTAGACTACGCTTCCAATATAGCACATGGGAATGATCACTCTTGGATGCGTACTGTCTACAAAAGAGCCCTCGACGCAACGGGATATGTCGCGGGCCTAGATCTTTCCGAGACTATCCGCCTCTTGCAAGGGTTTGTGAATGAAATCGTTAAGGGCGAGACTGAAGCATACTGGGATGGCGTGCATGCAAACCCCTCCGACAATTTGTATTCGTTGACCAGCGAACAGCGAGAGGCGCGCAGAATCCAGAGCACCCGGATATGGAAGGACGAGGTTGAAGAGTTGTATCTGCATATCATTGCCGATCAGCAAAACCTCTGGGGTACCATGGCGGAGGCTACTGTCGGCAGTGAGCTGGAGTTGGTGAACCATTACAAATCTGTTGGCGATATTGACAAAGCCAAAGCCAAGATAAGACAAATATATATTCTGACAATACATCACCTCGGCGAAGATCACGACAGCACCTTTCGCTGCATGGCATCTCATTCAACACTCTTACTGGACACAGGTTTTATCGAGGAAGCAGGTCTTGTTGTTCACGACTTCTTAACGAGACATCCGGGGACAATATCTGGTTCAACAGTCATGCTGAGCTTGGAACTCAAAGGGAAATTTGTTACACGGCGGGGTTGGAAGGAATTAATGGTGGTCAGAAGCAAGCTTGAAAAAATGATGTCGCCGATCCATTTTATCTGGGCTGATTACAGACTTTACACCTTACGCATCGGCACAGTCACCTTCGCTCCGAGCTATCTCACCGACACGGAGAAGGACAGCGTGTGGGCCCTAGCATATAAGGAGCCGAAGCACAAGAAAGATGACAATGAAGATTGCTTAGATGATGAAAGCTCCATGATCGTCCGTGAGGATCTAAGACAGCAATCTCGCGCCTTCCCTCGGTCCAGGGCAGATGTCGAGAAATTCGCATTTAGTGCTTCCGAGCGAGATTACGAATTCTTGGATATTCAAGTCCCGTACATCCCATACCAACATTTCATGACCACCTCAGCCTTTGAAGCAGGCATACCATATCTGGAATACGTCAAAGCAGCGGAAGATCGGTCTATCAGCTCCTCCGTACACAGAGAGGCAGCCACTAATACCCGTTACGAATCAGCGAGTCTTTAAAAGAAACGGAGAGCTGGGACAGAAACTATGTCGTCGGTGATGAAGACGTGGAAGAGGTCAAGAAGCAAGAGCATAAGAGATCTAGTCAACCCCCTTACCGCGCTGACAGCAAGAAGTGCGTAGAAGTCAAGGTATATCGCCCAATTCCGTTCAATCCCATGGCCACTGACCAGCCAAGCAGTTCGACGAAGATCCCACCACGGCCCAGATCCAAGGCTTCTTCAACAACATACCCAGTCAAGCATACATCTCACCCAACCTCCCCCTGGATCTTGTCTCCATGCAATGGGCCGACTATCAGCACTTCGCTCTTCGCCAACTCCCGGACAACGCCACCGAAATTGAGATCGTGGAGGGACTACCCCTGCCCTGTTACGGCTACATCTCCGGGACGTGGACGGACTTCGACGTCTGCCAGCAAAGGAAAGTCTACGAGTTATTCGTCGTCGATGCCACCTTTCTTCCTGCAGGAGTCAATGGCGGAATGCCAATGCTTGCCCTCAGGCAGGAGACATTGCAAAGCTCAAGATATCACGAAGGTAACTTCCAATATTCTGACATAAACGTGTTGACGGACGCGAACGAAAGTTACCAACGCCGAAAAACGCGCCTTCTGCGCACGATTAAACCCCTCCTTCTACCGCTACAAACCAGTCCTCATTCCCACATCCCGTGGCGTGTATAAACGCAAAATGGCAAAAGGCACAGGTAAGCCTCCTTTGCACGCGATCACCCATGTCCTCCCGTCCAACCAGTCGTACAAATGCAGACTTGAAAAGAAAACTAACCATACGTAGTACTCAGCATAACGGACGAAATCACTCTCTGGGACGAAATGAACGCGCGCGAAAAATGGGACCGGGACTTCGAGATAAGAAGGCCCACCAACGACGCCGACAGAGCAATACTAGCTCAAGACCTCAAGGCAGAAGACGAGAGGAGGAAAGCGTGGGATGAAGAGCACAAGAAGTCGGGGAAGGGCGAAAAGGAGTCATTGTCGGGTTTGAATATGGTGTCAAGCGTAAGTATGCAGGAGGGTAGTGCGGAGATCCAGCCGGTGCCTCCTATTTCAAGTCCCGAGGCAGAGAGCGAGATGGAGAAAGAGGCAGGTGGTAGAGGACTCTTTGGGAAATTCAAGAATTTACGCTTGAGGCGGACGAGGGTCGGAGCACAGGCCACTCAGGTCGCGTCGGATGTATGTTAAATGCCTTCTTGGCGTCATACCCTGATACTCCTATCTCATGCCTGAATATGCCACTGAAGAAGCTCAAGTTGGGGTATTCCTCCCATTCTATGCACACGTTCCAAGACTGCCACCTGAACTACTCACAACGGCAAACAGATTGAACCCGTCAAACCCTTATTTCACCAATCCCCATCTTAGGCGCCTGGTCCAACAATATCAACAGCTCCGTATTAGCCTCCTCAGCTGCATACTTCCTCACCATCCTCAAGGTCCTATGATCCTTGAGCGTTGGATCCGCGCCTGCTTCAAGCAAGACCTGCACAGTCCTGCACCGTCCTTTAATCCTCCCCCTCCTCTCACTCGGATCAGGGACATCTGCTCTCACCACGGCAATAATAAGGATTAAAGGATCTATTATTTATGTATATAATTAAATAAGAGCTTTTACTAAGTCTTCGATCTAAGCTGAAAGATAGTTGAAATACTAGACGAAGAATACCATCTCGAAAGTCTAAGGAGCTATAATTCTAGTTTAGTTGAAGAGGAAAGCCAGACGATTTACAGTATTACCTTGTAAGAAAGGCTTACTGAAATTCCAAGTAAAGATATAGAATTCTGAATCTTTTAACACTTTAAACGGCCCAACCTTTTTCGAATAGTCTATCTGCAGTAACAGTTAGCAGCTCTGGAACAACGACAAGATCAGGCGGTCCATGAATGAATATGGAAACATGACATGCGAGAGTCTGAGTGTCTGATGCCGGACATAGAATCGACACTTAGAAAGTACGATATGCGTTAACACTCATCGTGGTGAAGAGACTGTCTCATAACTTTCAGAGAATGCATTGGTCTCACAAACAAGGCATAAAACTTTTCGACAGCCAGCGCAAAGATCTCTCGACATTGTGGGAAAATAAGCCAATACAACAGTAGTAAGGCGTTGAGGGGGATTCATAAGTTCTGCGTTGGCGACAAGGGTAAAACATCGAGGTATGTATACATTGCTACGGAAGAGAAGGGATGGATCCACACAGCTGTGGATCGTAGCCCTCTCCTTGGACGCATGTTTGCTATGGGACTGGTCTCCACACATTGCCTTGCTGACTCTAGATTATGAAAAAGGCTTACAAGATATGGCTTTCTCATCGGTCCTAATATACTTAGAATTCAAGGTTCTACGAGCTAAACAGATAACTATTAACATCGCTTTTTACTTTCTTCTTATCTTCCAATCCTCATCTTGTTTCACATTGGAAATAAAACTGTGAAGTTGGGCATCGTACTATTTTTCATCTCAGTCCTATTAATATTCACTATTGATCTGTCCGAATCAACAAACAAAACCAGCGTCGCCTTGGTAGCTCCGTGAGTGATCGGCCCTCTTAGGGCATTGGGATTTCGCTGATGAGGTTGCATTGTCTAGATATACTACCGATTTGGTGGTCTTCCTACCCACTGGATTCGGCTCCTAATTCCAGGTCCGTATGATAGAGAAGACGTAGGAGAGTCTGTCAAAGCCTCCCCCTTCCCTCCCTCTCTTCAGGAGCCAACTTCGCTCACGAGTAAGTAAACAGGCAGTAACATCTTCTTGGTTGAAATTTAGAACCTACTAAACGCCTAAGAATGTGGCCCTTCGTGAACTCGGGATTCGAAAATTTAGGTCAAGGTCAAGCTCGAAGCGGGTTCAATTTTATTTTAAGAGAGAATGAGAGAGGGGTACGTAGGCCTACTAGAGACGTACAAGAAAGCTAGTATCAGACATAAAACAGTAGCGCTGGAAAATGGGTCTAGGGAGTTTGTTTATTATTTTGTTGTGAATGAGTCACCTACTTGCCTAATCAGAGAGGACTAGGAACGGAACGAATATCTGAGAACGGGTGAAAGGAGGGGAATATTTAGGGTAGGAAGAGGGACGGGGAGGATAAGTAGGTAGATGAAGGGGATTTCAAAAGGAAGGATGGGAGGGAAGGGAAGGGGTTACCGACTGAGCCGTCACGTGGCCGGCGATGCTTAAATTAGTGTGGCCAATCGAGTGACGATGGAATATATTAGGTAGTATTCGGTAGTCTTAGGCTCGTGAGAACAATTGCGGATGGCAATGTTAAGATGATCCCCAGGGTTTGGAAGAGCTGCGGACGGCTGTGTAATTCAGGGTAGATACTAGACCCATTCGACGACGGTGCTGAGGGAGCGTGAAGAGAGAGAGAGAGAAAGATCATGATGATGAGGGAATGTAAGGATCACAAACAAATGTACTTGGCGGGTATTTCTCTGACAGATGAGTCCATGTATGACTCGCCTTCTAAGGACGCTGCCATGCTGATGTCCCACATCGAGCGTGCCTTCGCGCCTCTGATCGGGCAAGACTTCAGTCTCCTCACGAAGGAACAACTCCAACGTCTCCGCTATCGCGAATTCTTTCAATCGCTTCAACGTTGTGACCAGCGATGAGGCAGCCTGGACGGTCTTTGCATGCCTGATGCCAAAGATCCTTTCCTTTTTGTCAAGGATCTGCCATTCCAGTTCGGCGCATTTCCGATGCTCATTCTTGAGGTAGAGGAGAATGGCCAAATCTGCCATGGCGGACAAGACCTCTTCGTGGTCGTCGCCATACAAGTCTCGCAGTATCTCCAGTGCGCCTCTGATCAGCACCTCGCTCTCGGCATACTTCTCGGTATAATAAAGACAGGTGGACGCCTGCCTGGCGGCCGACAATGTTTGCGGGTCTCGGCTTCCAAGCATCCTGGTGCGCTCGTGGAACACAGCCAGGGACAAGGTGGTAGCCTCATCATATTGCTGTAGCGAACGATGCGAATTTGCTAGGTCCATCATGATCTCTTGCGTATCAGGGTGCTCATGAGCTAGGACTCTCTGCCTTACATTATACACCTTGCGGCGCAACCTGCAACTTTCCGCGTGATCGCCTAAGAACTGAAGGCTGTTTGCGAGACTGGCGGTCACGGAGAGGGTTTGTGCGTCATCCTCCCCCAACGATCTCTCGTAAGTTTCCATGAGCAAGACTTCTTGCTCTGCAGATCTGCTGTAATCGCCCATCATTGCGTAAATGCAGCTCAGTCCATGCCTAGCGTATTGGATATGGACATGATCTTCCCCTAAAATTTCGAGACGACGCAGAAGTACGGCATGCCAGAGCTCCTGCGCCTGGTGATAGAATTTTCGATCACGAAGTGCCGATGCATATAATCCAATTGTTGTCAGAGCCTTATCATTTAGGAGTTGGACGACTCCCTTTAAGAGAGATATTACTGTGTGCAGAACCGCCTCAAGAGCATTCCTGCAATTGGCTCCATCAGCATCAGCAGACCCCTCCTGTGGTCCTAGATCAGGCCATGTGACTCCAGACAAGAATGCAGAGTGGCTGGCTCCTAGTAGCTCCCTGCGGAAGCGAAAGATCTCTCGGAAAGCCGCGTCTTGATCATGACCCTCCACGAAGCGATGTTCCCAGAAAGACAGGCTCCTTAGCGCATTCGCGTGATCGACGTCTCCTTGCCACTGGTGCAGGCGAAGTAACCGCAGAAGCAGCCTTTTCGATTCCTCTTTGCGGCCCTCTTCAAAAGCCAGCTTCGCTATGGACACTTGCGTGACCTCTGCGTCATCGCCAAGGACCTGACACTGCAGCTTTACGACGATTTTCTGCGCTTCGACTTTGTTCGGATGGTGCGTTTCGTAGTAGTCGACAAGCGAGGCTAAGGTGGAGATGGTGTCTTTGTGATCTTTGCCCAATATATCGAGCTGACGTGTCAGTAGCTCAGTCAGGATTCTGCCTGCGTTAGTGAAGATCCCAAAGTCAGTTTGGATATTGCTGTGATTCCTCACTCTTTTCGTTTCTCTTGGCGGTTCTGTCGATTATACACAAATGACAAATTCAACATAGCAGCCAGCGTAATGGGATCGTTGGAAACAGATTGCTCTCTCCTGGCTTCGTATATGTACTTGAACGTCGTTTCGCTTTCCTCAAGCTGACCTATAAGATAATACCTCATGCCCAGCACAGCCAAGCAGTCCAAAGTCCGAGGATGTTCGGGTCCCATGACACGGCGACTGAGTTCTACGATGCTGTCAAGGTCTGCGTCAGACCTCGCAACCTTCTGCAATGCCCCTTCAGTTAAATTCTCCAAGGGTAGAAGCTTAAGCGCAAGGACTAGAGTTTGCGCGCGCAGAGTCTCGAGATGATTATCGCCCAGCACTTCACGGTGGTGCACGAGCAGAGACGTCACTTCATTTGTCACTGCGATCATATCTTCTGAAGTCGCAGCCGCCACTTTTGACGTCGCCAGACTGTATAGAGTCCCTAGGGCGTTCCGCGACCAACGCCCCTGCAAAGAACACCTAGCGTCATAAACCTTCTGGAAGATTTCAGTAGCCTTGTCATAGTCACTAGCTAGGAAGAGCGCAAAGCCATACCGCTGCTCGTCATATAACGTCAGCCAGACTTGACAATAGTGTCTCCGAGTACCGTGAGCGCATATTGGGAGTGATTAAGATTTGACGTATGGGGTATATCCATTAAAACTTGAATTGGACGTGATGCAGTTTCAATGGAGGGACGATGCAACTAGTTATACTCACATCTAGACTATCCAGTGTTCCCAAGTGCTCTTTACCAAGGCACTCCGCCGCGACTACCAGCCCTCGTTCCGCATACAATTTAGCTTGCGTAAGAGCCCCATCTGTCGCAAAGCTCTTGGAGACATTGTTCAGAAGAGAAACTGTACAATTTGGGCACCAATCCCCGTCCAAGGCATGGTCTCCTCGAAGACCTTGGTTCGAGAAAACTGCAGGTAAATTTCCACAATCCAGGTGGACTCCTAGGAATTCTCGCTGGATTTTCGATTGGCTTACGTCCGGTGATATCTTTTCATTTGCAAGCAATGTGACAGCGTGGGACAGGTACTTCAACCAAACATCTCGCGTATCGAATTCGCCATCTGGATAACGGCTGTCTAACAGTTTGATTGCTTTATTTGTCCATAGGTCAAGGCTATTGTTCACGTTCAACCAGTTCCGAGTTGTTAAGCCGACCAATCTGTGCAAATCATAGGTTGGATCTTCATGGAGGTGACTGTCAACGGCCCTTCGTCGAAAACTAATCAGCGAATACGATCGGAGGGATCCTAACGCTTTCTTCAGTTTTATTGGGCTATCCGAGATACTCAGTAAGGACTCCGGGATCGCCTGAGCATCAAGAACGGACATCAAAGACAAAACATCCGCTGCGAATGGCTCTTGGCTGCGGATTCGATCGAATGTGATTGCCCAAGTGGTTGCAATGGGATTTCTGATTTCGAGATCTCGGACCTCATCTTCAAAATCCTCGCTGAGCAACTCAAACTTGGCGCTATCGTTTGCGCGGTAAAGACTCAGATATTCTGACACGGTCAAGCCATTAATGGAGATGAAGGCCGCAGCTTGGACAAGAGCTAAAGGAATACATTCGAGCTCTTGAGCTAGATCCGCGTGTCCTGCAGCGCTGGAAGGGTCATCTGGAAGCCTTGAAGCGACGAGAACAATGGAATCTTCAGGATTCAGACCTGCCAACCTGATCATGTTTGCAGCCGTCGCAAAGGATATTCCAACCCTTTCAGATCGCGTAGTCATCAAAATAGAGCCGCTCTCTGAGCGAGGTAGCCAATCAGCAAGACGTGGCCCGCCATGTTTATAGAGCAGGTCAGCGTCGTCGGCGTTGTCTACGATCAATAGCCATTTCCCGGATATGTGATCCTCCAGCCAATTCTTGACGAGAGTGAAGATATCAATCTTAGTGTCTTGCCGGCCTGGGATCTGAGCTTCGTTTGCAATGTCAAAATAGGCCTTTCTCATTCTGCCTGCTGAGCTCGCATGAACCCAAAAGACCGAGACCTTGCCCGACTTTCGGAGCCTGCGTGCGTATTCGAGGGCTATACGAGTTTTGCCCATACCCCCTAGCCCGACCAGGGCCACACGGGAGAGCTTGTTCGGAGATTCAAGTCTTCGTTCGAGCTCCGTCAGCTCATCCTTTCTTCCGCTGAAGTCATCGGACCATTGGATAGGGACCATGAAGTATGTCTGGTGCTCTTGAGTATTGGAAATACTCAACGACGAAATGGCATCAGAGACCCGTTTACTATTCGATGTGGATATCGTATAATTCGCAGCGACAAGCTGAATCTTCTTCGAAATGCTTTGCACGATGTCTTGGACCTCTTTATCCTTCCGCAGACTTGTGATGGCCTTATGCAGACGATCTCTTCTTCCATCTTTGTCACCAGGCAACGTCTTTTCCAGCAGAGCCTTTAGATTTGCAAGTTCCTCTTCGCATCTCTTGATCGTAGGTTGCAGAGTGTGACATCGTTTCTCGTCCAGATCACCTTCCTTGGCCTGCTTGTCCAACTCCCTCACTGTGTCGGCGACAAGAAGCAAGACGGACTGCACGTCGCGGTATAAGACCGGTACTTTGCGTGCATCTCCCACGAAGCTGTTGATTCGCGACACGGCCTTGCCGGTGAAGTCGATCAGAGCGACTATATTGGCAATGATTCCGATGACGACCAGTACCTCTGCACCAGACATGGCCAGATGTCGACGTCAGCGGACAAAGGTCACATGGATGCGAGCGATCCTGAGAGGTTCATCATGGAGTATAGTGTGACAGCCGACAAAGGAAAATTCTCTTTGCAAGCATAGACTAGCCCTTTGCAGACTCTCGAAACGTCTTTGGACGGTGTATCCTTGGTGAAGGAGGTATGGTATTGGGTACAGATTTCAGTCGATCCCACGGCGCTAATTAAGCTGCTCTGGGTGCTCAGGGTTGGTGAGGGCGGTGCAGGCTTGCGCTGTTGGTGCGCTGCCAGCCTCAAGCCGGTCCCATCCAGACTCGCCTTCATTTCTCTCGTCCATCTCCAGACTCGGGGTCGATGGCATTTATTTGCGGGCAGTGATGAATGAATTTAGCGTGTGCAAGACCAAATTAGCGTATCCAAGACTCTTGATAAACCTTGGCGCTAAATGTAAATTATAGGTCTTAAGTCTTCTATCTTATTTTATATCTTATTATCTAATATCTATCTACGATAAATACTAGAGAACTTACTCGCTACTTATAATATTACTAGTATAAGTACCTCTCTTCCTTAGTCTCCTTATACTAATAGCGCTAATTAGTAGCGCTTATTATATATACTACGACTCTATTAGATTCTTCTTCTAGAGTATAATTTACTTATAAGGTTCTAATAAAATAAGATATTATAGTCTTAGACTAACTTCTAAATATATACTAAGCTATTACTATCTATTAACTATATCCCTATATATAAGAATTCCTATAACGCTTAGTTACTTAGAAGAAATCGCTTATAATATTATTACCTATTCTTATACTACTCTTTATCTTCCTTATATATAATATGAGACGGCTAATCCAGCGTCTTTATTCTGCACGCCTGTGGTCCTATAATCCTGAATTCAACGTGTTTGATTATCAGGTTGCCTTACGCGCAGGCTATATTCCTCCCCTATGCACCCCCATGTTCACCCATGCTCCCTACTTGCTCCGCCATGCTTCCTCCCTGCACCCGCACCCCCATACTCCCCCAATGCTATCATCCCTTCCCTTTACATCCGCGACGATTCCGAATCCTAGTCTTAGGTTTGTAACGTAAGGCAATGCTGCATGATATGCTAACGTCTTAGAAACGCGAGGCAGGCTGTAATGTTACGTCAGCATAAAGAATATTTTAGATGGTGATTGCAGGTAGGATCGCAAAGTGAGGTTCACTATTTTTTTTTCAGGGAGTGAAAACAACACTTACCCGGTCGGCCACTCGTTTCCTCGCCCGATCACTATCGATTACCTGCTTCCGTGGCGGCTCCAAAGTCTAGTAAGATCTGAAGACTGGCCACTGTGCGAGCAAACCCCCATGAGTAAAAATTCATGTGCAAATCTATGCAGACTAATCACCCATTCACCGTTACACTCCTCAATCATGATAGCTCGAGCCTTCTCGATTCGCACTCGCGTTTGATGCGCAGGATTAGCTATACTTCAGATGTTATTTTCCATGGCCTCCCAGAATTGCCGACGGCGTTGTTTTATTCCCGTTGTCTGATGTACCATGCCTGATGCCCTTCCAAAGTGCTTTGTTTAACGTCGTTCAGCTCGACGGGATACTAGCGAGTACTGACTCGCCAGCATTGTAGGTTGACATACCTAACGCTCCACTCTTGCCTTTTGGATTTCTCGCAAAGACCTTCTTCCATACTTCGCGTCGAGTATATATAATATTGGAATATTATCTGCAGCGCTTTGGGGCTTTTGTTGCTGGTCTGGCTGAGGAGATGTCTGTATATATATATAGAGAGAAAAGTAGGTAAATCTGTTGATTTGTCGATTTCTTGGAGAGGATGACTGAAGTTCAATCGATGAAGATGAGTGGTAGGATGGCTCAGGTCATGGTAATGATGCCAATCTACCCAAGCCAAAAAAAGCCGGATACGAAAAGATTCTGCGATTGCAGACCTTCGATATCTATGAGCACGTCTTTGGACCCACAATGGTGCGAAAGCTGAGTAAGACATGAGTGTATTATGCATTATAGGGGAAGATGTATGTGTATAAATATATATAAAGTAGTTATGGTTGTTAATATATTAGAGAGGATGGCTGAAGTTCGATCGATGAAGATAAGTGGTAGGATGGCTCGGGTCATAGTAAAGATACTAATTTACCTAAGTTGAATAACCGTATAGAAAAGATCCAGCCCTTCTAAATCTCTACTATAACACAGTACCACCTTAGATCTTGTCTCGTACAAAGGTGTAAAAGCTGAGTAAAACATGAGTGTATTATGTATTATAGGGGAAGATATATATGTATATATATATATGAAGTAGTTGTAGTTGTTGATATATTGGAGAGGATGGCTGAAGTTCAACCGATGAAGATGAGCGGTAGGATGGCTCAGGTCATGGTAAAGATGCCAATCCACCCAAGCTAAAAAGCCAATTACGAAAAGATCCTGTCATTGCAGACCTTCGTTATCCAAGAGCACGACCTTGGACCCTGTCTCATACAACGCTCCCAAAGCTGAGTAAGACATAAGTGCATCCTGCATCCAGGACGACGTTGCTGTTGCGGTATCAAAATTCACCAACAGACTGACCTCCTCCAAACCACAAAAGCCCATGAAGACACGGCGCTCGAATGTATAGAATATATTAAACCATTATCGTCCACGCCACATGAACCTTTCCACGGAGAATATCTGCTTTAATTCCCCATAATGCAGTAGTATAGCCGCCACAAAATCAAATCAACCATAATCAGTAGCACCATCAACCCCAAATATCTCAGCCTCCTCACAACTGAACCCCCCTGTCCAAGAGCGTAGCTAAACGGATTTAGATACCAACTAAAGTAGAAAAGAAAAGAAAAGAATAACGTTGATCAAGCTCATCGCGATAACTTGCTGCACAATTTTGTATCATGATTGGGAAATCTGCGAAGGGATGGAAGACGGAAGCTTGCGACTTGGTGCTTTATGAAGTGTGTGAGGGTGAGCTGGGGGTGTGCTTTTCTTTGCCTCCATTGGATGAAGCCTGCGAAGGAAGGGGTGGTGATGTTGTGATATATATATATATATTGATCGGTAAGTTACAAAAATACCACACTTTTCTGGAATATTTTCAAAAATGCCACCCCCATATTTCAAAAATACCACACCGGTATGTACGCACCCCGGAAGCTAGGCTTGTGCACCCCGGAAGCTGGGTGCATCAGCCCCGCAGCCGCCCTTGAAGCCTGAGATTCCGCGTAGGAGCTCCCGCAGCAGCCACTGTAGTCTAGCTACCTCGGTAGGGCTCCCAGCGCCATTAACTAGCCTGATACAGGAGCGCTGAGTACCCTAAGCTCTAGGGATAAGTCCCCTAAGAAGTCACATTTACCACTAAAAATATTATTCCTTATGATGATAGCGACGGTCAGGAGGTTTATTCAGGAGCTCTCTAGGCCTGCCTATACCCTAGGGACGGACATGCCGGAAGCTGACTTACGGGGGCTGCTGCAGGGTGTCTCGCGCCGCAAGGGGGCTGATGCGCCCTGCTCCAGGGTACGTAATTTCCCAGGTGTGGTATTTTTGAAATATGGGGGTGGCATTTTTGAAAATATTCCAGAAAAGTGTGGTATTTTTGTAATTTACCGTATATTGATATATAGTCTCGTGCGCAGGATACTTGCATAGACACGCTAGAGAACTTTCAAATAAACAAACAAATAAACAAAGCGACGAAAGATGAAAAACCACCACAACATATAATACATAACTCATCACATCAAAGCAATCCCATCCACCTCCCAAAACCCCAACAACCCAAAAACAAAACCCATCCAAGATATCTATATATCCTCCTCCCATCCCCACCCTCCATCACTTCCAACCCGTTCATGAAGTAAACTCGTTTCACATGAATAGATCCAAAAAACTCTCACAGTTAGAACTTCACCGAACCTTTTCAAGAGAAGGATGAATCGTGAACGCTTCACCTCTTGCTTTATTCGGAATAGGTATTCAGAAATTCAGAGGGTTGGTTCAGTTTTAGGAGTCTTTGGATCGTAGCTCAGAGCCGGAATCTACCTCAAAAGTGCATCGTTAAGAGTCGCAGAATTGGCTTTTCTTGCTAAATTGGAGTCTCAGGGTTGTAGGGATATGCGGCGTCTTGATATTAGGATAGATGAAGTTTGTGATCGCGGATCTGATATCGCGCGACGATTGCGAGTTGTGGCGTTGTTTGTTGAGGAAGTTGTAGCAGATGACCCACGGAATTTTTTGTCGAAAGACTAGGTTTCTCGAAAGCGCCTCTGAAGCCCTGAAGTATTCATTCTCTTTTGGGGAATATGGTGATGAAGTAGAATCAGGGTGATTGCTTTTGAAAGTTGAGTGAAGTTGACCTGAGAGGGAGTCTTGTTTATTGCTCGTAGGATGCAAAGTGATAGAGTCTCCATGAAGTATGTAGGAGTTTGGGATCTTCGGGGATCTGTGAATAAAGACGAAAAGCGCTAGTAATACTTCGGGTATGGCTGCTTGCGACACATGAGGATTCATAAAGATTGGATTGGTCTAGAGTGAAAAGTAGAGGCAACCTTCTGACTAATATCCGAACAAGTCAATTCCGAGTTGAGAAGTTGTGGCTGATGGAGAACATGTACTAACTCATTATCATACTATCTTACTTCCACTCAATGTCTTACATATCATCACATTTCATGGGGACCTCCCCGTTCACCTGTAACTTGATCTCCATCCTTCTCATACATCTCATTCCCACTCTTTTCCATCAGCGGAACCGTGCCAGCTCCCATCTCGCTTATTCTAGTACGGTTCGGGTCACCCAGCGCTCCTTCCATCGGCATCCCCTGCATCTGCTCTTCCTGCGCAGCCCTTGTCTTCCGTCTCCTTGATCTTAAAAGGAACCAAATAGCCCCAACGATGACAATCAAGCCCACCACACCACCAGCCACGCCGCCAACGATAGCTCCGATGTTAGTTTTGGGCGTTGGCGTGAGCGTAGGAGGTGGTGGTGGTGATGTAGAGTTGGCAGTAGTAGGTGTTGATTTGTCGCTTGCATTGACGTCTGACACTCTGCCGTTGCTTTCTATGATGAATCCTTTTCCTTGCGTGCAGCATGTATCCACCGTGGCATTCTGGGTAGGGTTGAGGGTGGGTTTTTCGGCTTCGCAGCAGAAGGAGCCGCCGGGGCATGGACGCACGTATTGTTCGGAGTGGTTTGCCTTGATGCCGTAGAGGTCTGGGCATCAACGGGCGTCAGCCAAAGCCTCTTTTTCATACTAGACAGGATTTACTGATCAGTATATTCTTTAACTCACCAATACCGGTCGTACAGAGATTCAAGCAACTCGGACTAGTCCAGCTGGGGTCTGTACACGTCGATCTCAACAGCCCTTGCTCCTCCCCAAGCTTAGGATTACGTGGGCGCGAGCAGAGTCCATTTGAAACGCAAACGTCGTTGAAGCTACCGTCTGTTTTGCAGCACATGCGAATGTTATCACCGCCGAAACTGCTGGGGCAAGCTTGGTAGAAGTCGTTTGGGTCTTGTATCTCGTCACCGGTGGGAAAGTAGCATGTTGTGTTCAGGATTGCGAGGGCGGAGAAGGACGAGCAAAGGAGGAAGATAAGAAGACGGGAGGGGGTGGGCCACTGATGCTGCATCTTGAATTCAGTAAACAAATGCTAGATTATAGATCGTGTATCAGATGAGAAATGGTCGTGGCATAACAATGAGAGTACAGAGCACAAGGGAAGGAGAGGCAGGTGGCATTTCAAGGAGGATCAACGGAATCCTTTGCGTGTTTGGATTCTTCAGCTCTTGGCTGTAGCTCAGAGCTAATCGACGGTGCGGCTCGCATATAAGGCATAGCGTAGGATTTGGGGCTTATAGGGCGATGGGATCGAGCTGCGGCCAGAACGTGTACTACCCTCGAGTGATATGTTAGGCACTTGTGTCGTCGTGCAGCACTCCATGATCGTAAGCGCGATTGGTCCCTTCACGTCGTTGATGAATAGTAAGTATGGAATCTAGTTGTGGAGCGATGAGCGTGGTTTGATGGAAGAAGGATGTGGATTAAGTTTCACGCTAAGAAGGCTTGGCGCGAGTCAGCCTGCCTTGTTGGAAATAAGCCCTTCTGCCAAGACAATAAGCGAGTGGCCACCTCTACAAAGTCTTGTTGTCTCATTGTCTTGTTCCTAGACACCTTTTCAGACATCTAGAATAGTCAATGATAGCCAAATCATCCATCAAACCCCTGAGACCGTTCAACATGCCTCGTGTTGAAGTTGGAGGAAAACGCTAGTGATTACTATTTTGGTACATCGCCTCGACACGACTGGTGAACAAATCATTAAATGTGTAACTCACCCATCAACTTGATCGTAACCTCAATATGCCATACTTCTTCCAGCATTCCAACAGGAAACATATCTTTCTCTGCCGACCATCAATTTTCCCAAGTCATGATAAGGTATGGCTCAGGTGGAGGTGGAGAGTGACCCCGAATCTCATGAGGTACGATGCAATATGTAGTAACCCCATCTGTATCTTAGGTTTGTCTACCATAGTATGGTAGCTACTATTGGGCCCAACCGTGTTCGATACTACACTTTGGGTTACCAAAACTGTCTACGCACAAACGATCATAGGATTGGTAAATCTGGAGTTGAGACAGCTCGAAAAAAGGGAGTCACTGAAAGCGGACTCTTCCTGATCACCTTGTCTGTCCGTAGACAAGGCCATAGTATATACTACATATAGTTGAACCTATGCAACGTCTCAACTCCCTTGGTGCCGGTTCCCGGACGCCGCGTGCCGCTTCCATCATCAGTATGTTGATATTCATACCCAGACTTCATCAATTACCCAAATACCTTTTCCAGCCATTCCGAACAAGATGCCTCCTGGCGTCTGCTCCTTCGCCTAGGATGAATTTTTCCCATCGCCCATCTCGACCAGCGCCGATGACAAGAAGTGTGTAGTCGTCCTTCCAGCCGATGACACCCTTTCGAGGCTTCCCTCCCGGTATCCCTGGTATGGGCATCATTGCGGTCTTCCCTAGGTCCGTCTGTGGGGCATCGTCGATTTCAAAGTGTGCTGAAGTGAACGAGTAAATATCCGAAAAGACTCGTGGCATAAGTGGTATTCGACCTAAGATACCCCATTTCTGGTTGTTACCTTCCTCAAAACTGCCCGCGGTGGAGGAGCTATTCGAGTTGCGATGTGGTCTGTTGGACGACATGGAGCCACTGTGGGAGTGCGCCACGATGTTGGGAAGATCGAATATGTGTAGAGTGGATTTATCCGACGTGACTGCTAGGAGGGTGCTGTTCGGTGAAATAGCAACAGAGTAGACAACAGCATGGTCTACCCCTCTTCGTAGCTCTCCTATCTTGGCGCAGTTGCCGGTCGAGAAAACCCTGATCAGCGTCCCCGTCTCACTTGCTGTAGCCAATACCTCTCCATCGGCACTTAGATCCATGGCTCTCAGCGGGGTACCGTGAGCCGGTATGATGCTGACATTTCCGGTCGCTGTCTCCACCATTTGCACTTGTCCGGGCGTCCGACCAGGAAAGGCTACCACTTTGGGCCCCAAGCAGCAGAGACCACTTGGATTGTCTGCCGTTTCAAAAACTGATAGCTTCTCCGGAGGCGATGAGAATGCATACATGTGAATGGTATTTTGTAATACGACAACAATTCGGGATCTTGTGAGGCAGACGCGGTGGACTTGTGTGCGGAACTCGAGAGTAATGGCAGCTTTCTGTTTGGCATCATCCCATATAACGACCTAAGCAGGCAATATGAGTCTCAAGCTGCGACTCCTTGGGGGATGCTGGCCAGAAGCTTACCGACCTTGTTTTGTGGGAATTTTGGCTGTCTCCCCCCTCCTACCAAGGCTACATAGTTCGCCTTTCCCAGTAGGCACGCCACTCCAATGCCGGCGTTAAAATCTAGTCAGTAATATAATCAGTTGGTAGCTGTGAATGTTGGAGCGTTCGAAGCAGATCGTCGCTGCGAAGCCGTACCTCGAGACACTTTGAGCTCACAGGGCTCCGAATTGAACACTAAGAGCAAATGTGAGCGAGGATAAGTTCCAGAGATACCCCTGAGAGAACAAAACCTACCACAAAACCCAGTGTCGAGTCCAACGGAGAAGCAGCTGCTATCTTGATTGAACGCCACTGATAAAGAGACAGGTCCTGTCGACTCGTCAATCGCGGGTCGTGTGTTCATGATTGGCGGTATAGTGGGGCTATGGCGGTAGACGCCGAATGCGGCTTGTGATAGTCATACAATAGTAGTGAACGAATATCATATAGATGGCAGCGAGTTTGGTACATGTTGTTTGGAGTGAAGCCCCTCGTAGCAGCGGGTAAACAGCATGGCACTTCGTGAACAATGCGGGGCGCTAGTAGTACATCGGAACCACGCTAGATTGGGCCAAGCTTTCAATATTGCCAAGACAAGACCCCTTTAGCTCGCATCTTTTCGAGCGTTGAGTTATCCTGCCCATGTCCCTTGACAACAACAGCATTCCAAAACAGCATTGCGGCGCATTCCTATCTATCACAGCAACGGAGTCTTACATAATCCGCAATTATGTCTTCTAACCTAAACGCCGTAAGCCTGCATCCTACCAGAGTTCCTCCATGTCTCGCGTTTCTCAGGACTTACGCATTGACCACCATAGATCAAAATGCGTCGAAAGAAGAATGTCAAGAAAGGTATCCAGTTCTGTTTGATGGTGTGTGGTGCGTCAGGCACAGGCCGTACCACCTTCGTCAACACGCTGTGTGGAAAGCGGGTGCTGCAAAGCAAAGACTCGGACGATCCAGAGAGCGCGCACATCGAAGAGGGTGTCAGGATCAAGCCAATCACTGTCGGTTGGTGCTCCACGAGGTACCGGTTTGTGATGGCGAAAGACTGATGATGTACCAGAGCTCGAGCTTGATGAGGAGGGCACTCGTATATCGTTAACCATCGTTGATACCCCTGGATTCGGAGATCAAATCGACAATGAAGCAAGGTTCGCTATCTGGGCTTCGAGGTATCCTCACTGGTGCTAATGCGTGGGATCGATAGCTTCTCTGAGATCGTGGGACACCTTGAGCGGCAATACGACGACATCCTTGCAGAAGAGTCACGTATCAAGCGTAACCCAAGGTTCAGAGACAACCGCGTGCACGCTCTGCTCTACTTTATTACACCTACGGGACATGGGTGAGCGCATTTTGTGCGACTCAGATGTGGCTATGCTTACAAGCGTGAACAGCCTCCGCGAATTGGACATTGAACTGATGAAGCGCCTCTCACCCCGCGTCAATGTCATTCCCGTCATCGGTAAGGCGGACTCACTAACTCCGGCCGAACTCGCAGAGTCGAAGAAGCTGGTTATGGAGGACATCGAGCACTACCGCATACCCGTCTACAACTTTCCCTATGATATCGAGGAGGACGATGAGGACACCGTGGAGGAGAACGCCGAATTGCGAGGGCTCATGCCTTTTGCGATTGTAGGCTCTGAAGAGGTGGTCGAGATCGGAGGACGACGAGTGAGAGCACGACAATATCCATGGGGTGTGGTCGAGATTGACAACCCACGCCACTCGGATTTCCTTGCCATCAGGAGCGCTCTTCTTCACAGCCATCTGGCGGATCTCAAGGAAATTACACACGACTTCCTCTATGAAAATTATCGAACGGAAAAGCTCAGTAAGAGCGTTGAGGGCGGCGCTTCAGTGTATGAGTTTATCAAATGCCGAATTGGAAGGCGAGCAGCTAACACCATGTATAGTGATTCTTCGATGAATCCCGAAGATCTAGCCTCCCAATCCGTCCGTCTAAAGGAAGAACAACTCCGCCGCGAAGAAGAGAAGCTTCGGGAAATCGAGATCAAAGTACAGCGCGAGATCAACGAAAAGAGACAAGAGCTCTTGGCCCGTGAAAGCCAACTGCGAGAAGCTGAGGGTCGTATGACGAGGGAGCAGAGCACCGCCATTGATGACAGCAACGGAGCAATGGCATAAGGCCGACTCTGCATCAAGGGCTGAGCAATTCGCATGGTATTCATGGGAGTGTGCTGGTATACTTGATATCATAAGCTCGCAGCACATGTACTTCGCCTACATGCTGGCTTCTTACGATAGGTGTTTCTATTGTGCTTTTGTCAAGCGTGTATTTTGTACCACAAAAGATTCTCTTAGCTTTTCAAATAACAGGCCAATAGTATCTAGTGATCATTGGACTGTTCAATTCAGGAGCCTCCAAGATCTCAATCAAAACCTTCTCTCATGGTACTCCCCCCTACCCATCTCTTTCCAAAAAACCAACCAAACCCCTCCCCTCCCTTCCTCACCACCGCTCTCATCACCCTTCCACAACCTCCAACTCACCCATCCACTCCACAAAGACCTCATATTTCACCTCATGACGCTAGATGGCTGATGAGATGGTGGGAGGAATATGTGAGACGATTGTATTAGATAGATATCATTGGAGGTTAGGGGATGGGGATGGGGGATAGGGGTTTTGGTTTGATATTAGTGTAGGGTTTTGGGAGATGGGTATGGAGGTTTGGGAGAGAGGGGGATGGGGAAGGGGGTGGATGGGGGTGAAGTTGGGATGGGGTGGGGAGGGGGGGAAAGGGGGGGGGGAGATGTGATGGGGTGGGGAAGGGGGGAAAGGGGAGATGGATGATTGGGATGTAGCTCGATCGATGGGGAATGGCAATACTTATGTGGTTGTATTCATGGAGGGAGAATTCGATACAATGTCTAGCGCAGGCTGGCTATGTGACGTTATGAAGACGAGTATGATTTCGGCTCTGTCGCTTTTTGTGCCTGCTCGCCATCTTATAGCTTCTGTCTACATTAGTGGACTCCCAAGATAAGGAGACAATTCATCTCGCTAAGGTTTCCGAAGATATCTACACCCCCTATTCTACTTGTCTTCCCTAAGATCCGGTCGAAAGCACATCGCTCAAGATGACTATGCTCAGATGTAGGACTTCCATTGACGAGCACTGGGAATGGCAGGACATTCCCGCGCGTATTGATACCCTGACAAAGTCCAAGACTGCTGCGGCTACTCCGCCATCATATGTGATCCCATAAGATGAGTCATTCCTGTCGAGATGTGTATGGACATCCTGCATGACGATATTGTCGAGTTGGAGACGAACCTTGGGCAGTGGATATGTGAGGACTGGTTTCATATCCAATAGCATCCGAAGCGAGTTTGCAGGATGCAGGCGGAGAAGGAAGGGCAGAGGCCTAAGAGTGATTCGTGATCGGTAGAACAAGCATAATGCTCTTGATATTCCGAAGCGGGTCTTGCCAATTCAGTGGATAGATGAACCTATTTGGTTGGTTTTGAAGTAGCATTGCAAGTTGAGATTGATGCTGAAGAATTGGCACCAACGAGTTGTGGAACATTATCCTCGGATATCGTGGCTTTGGTATCTGGTCATTTGGTAGATGCATCTTCCGAATGATTGTGTGGGCGGGTTATCACAAGCACAGTGCCCATATCGCCAACAAGATTATCCTCACGGCTGACGACAAAGTCCAGCCTCTGCCGCCTCGTTATCTGGTCATTCAATAAATCAACACTAGACGTGAACTTTTGTGGGCGCCCAGCTTCACTAGCCGCCTGGAAATCACGACGCTCCTGGTCTTCCCTAGCGAACTCTTCCTGCCATTGTGGATGTCTAAGACATTTAATGGCATTATAGTCTTCTAGATCTTCATCCTCGCCGCAATGAAGGTAGGTGACAGTATATGCGAGCCTCAGCTTCTGTATCTTCCTCTCCATAAGCATACCTGTCAGGGTATTCACGGCAGTCCACCAGAACCACACGCCGCCCTGCGGCGGATCAACTACCTTCGTCTCAATTGCATGATACGGGTCGCGTGGGAGCTGGATAGTGACTGCAATGAGTTGCATGTGGGAGCTGATGAAGTCACAGAGCAGATGCCAGCACTTGATACAGTCAGCAACGTCTGTTACGGTCGCTCTGTTGGTGAAGGCTATGTGTTTGATGAATGATGCAAAGGCTGGTGGGAGGTTTTTGAGGAATCGAAGGGTAACGACGGGAGCAGCATTGAAGGTGAACCGATTAGAGCCGTACAGCACTTGGGATACCTCGGTGTGTAATTGCCGATTTGTGTAGAGAATGGCGGTCGGTATGGGGGTCATGGAGGTCGCCTTGTCGAACTTGTCTCCGTTGTCGTCGCATTCGAGGTCGTTGTTCGAATCGTCGTATTCGCCGTTCAACTCCGTCTCTTGTTTTCCGCATGAACACCGCTCCGAATCACAGTGTAGGTAAATACCCCCCGGTGGACATAGTAGCTCTTGATATATCCTGGTACGGAGTTCGAGCGGCAGACGAGAGAATGCCATTGGTCAAGTATGTTTGTTGCTGCGTACCTGTCTACTAGGACGGAGGAATGCATTGTTTTCGAGACGCGCTAAAACGCGTCTAGAATAGTCTACGCAGAAACGCGTTCAATTTCTGCCCCAATGATACGGAGGTTGACACCAAAAGTCTTGAGCAGGCGCTAACGGGAGTGGCACCAGTCCCTCAGGGACATGGCGGGGCAGGTTGCCCCGGAAACCGCACCCCTGGTACTTAGACCTCAAAGGATTGGGCCTAAACTCTTGGGCGTCCCGGTCCCTGTAGATTTGGCGCTTGCTCAAGACTTTTGGTGTCAACCTCCGTAAAGTATACAGATTACTTTACGTTATAGTAATATTGAACAGTCCAATTTGAATGTGATTAGACTTACAGTACAAGAGTTGATATCACGTGAATCAATCAATCCATTGTGAATAGCATGGATATTCGTGATTCCCCCTGAGATGAGGCCAAATATTAGACGCTGATATCTCGCTATCTGATAGTTCTACTGGATCTGTAGTGGAATCACACAACTGGGACCGTTTGAACTGCCCTCGATTCATGTCCTCTTCTCATCGAACTATTGTCAGATCTCTCATCGCTCTTTGCGGCAAGCTCGCCAGCTTCGAGCCACAAAACATATCGGATCTCGAATGCTGGGCAAGATCTTGAGGTGTAGAATGTTTCATCTTGAGGTAGGAACGTAATGGACAATAAGGCGGAGCAAGCACCATTGGAGAATCTTGGATGCGCCTAGATCTTTAAGTACCTCTGCTGATTTGATGAAAGTAATGGCCCTTGTTCATTCCATCTAGCACAGTTATATTCCGATAAGCTAGGAACGTTTGACCAACGAAGAATCCGCTCTTTGTCGCCGTTTCACCCTTAGATTATACGCTATATGCAAGACTGCCCATCATGACCGGTGACACTGGATGCACAGGATTTCAATGACTTTCCTCACGAACGAAGAAAGTGGAAAAGGAATCATGCGTGGATGTAATTCTCGCTTGGTCGCCTGGCCATGCACCCGGCATGAAGTCTACTTCCCTCAGTACACCATCGCTTTCGCTTTCTTCGTCATCCGCTATGTTGAGCAAACTTGTCGATGTGGGGTATCTTGCTTGGACTGGTACATCTCTTTCATCCTGGAGCTTTCGGAACAGTACATCGAATGCCGCAATGATCTCTGCCTCCTCTTCTGGAGTATTCGCAATGTAGAAGTTCAAGCGCTCAAGTCTTCCAACGGTGCGCACGGGAGGGGTACCATAAGTATTGGCTATCGTCTTTTGGCTTTGGCCACATAGAATCCGTCTGTCTCACCCTGCGCTTCAAGAGGTCGAAGGCTGACAATCCCCGTTTATCTCGAGCTTCCAAGGGAATAGCACAAGTACTGGAGTCGATGAGTGCCTGGACAATGCCAAGGTTATCACCCCACAGGATTGTCAAGTGCAAGACAGTCAAACCTTCTCTCGTCTGGAATCCGAGGCGGGCTCCGGCACCAATCAATATGTTGAACGCATAGACATTCGCATGCATGATAGCGTGAGCTACCGCGGTTTGCCCTCGATCGTCTTCCAGCTCAAGGTCTACACCTACTCCAAGCAGAAATTCCAGACGCTCCTTGCGGAAGCTGCGATACGAATAATAGCCTAGTCTTAGTGGTCCAATCCTGCAGCAATGCATGAGCATGGTAGATTCGAACATATTTTGGCAGTTATAGTCGAAACCATGTACGAACAACAACTTATCAATGTCCACCATCTGCTTTGGCTCGACAAATTGGTAGCAACCGTGAGTATATCTCCAGAGCTCATTGTCCATGGAAGCGTCCATAAAAGCTTGCACAGGGAGTATGGCTTCGTGCTCAAGAAGAAGTCTTATACTGTTGAGATTCTCGAGGCCAATAGCAGCGCGAAGAGGGAACTGATTGATATCAACGTTCGGGTTCGCTCCGTGGCTCAGTAGGATCGCAACATAGTCTTCGCGACCGAAGCTGCTGGCGTACCAGAGTGCAGTACAACCCATTCGATCCTGTTTGTCAAGATTCCCGGGATGGCTGCTTGACTCTGCATCCAAGGTCTTGAGGCTTAGACCAAGGACGATTTTATGCAGCTCAGAAAGATTCAACTCTTCGCAAACATCACCCCAGTCGACATTGCGAAGATACGCCAAGCAAGTTTCATACGCTCTGTAGTGTATACTATGTGCAATATGCATCAGGTAGGTGCTTGCAGCACTGCAGTCTCTATTGAAGTTCAGCTATTATATCTCCAATTATGAATAGCCCTTACGATCCATTCCAAGTCCACCTATAGCGAGGTAAGTCTACTTCCAGATTAAGGAGGTAGGCCAAAGATTCGACTTTTGCCAACGTACGAGGCCATCTCTGTGAAGTCTACAGCATACGAGGTCAGCGTCAGCAGATCATCGGAGCATTATGTCTCACGGGCAACCTGATACATACCAATGTGAAAGGGAGACCATGCTCGTCAACATCGTACGGCGACGCCTTTCCCTGGGCCACAAGCATCTTGAAACATGAAAGGTCTCCTTGGTTGAGAGCTTGCACAATTGGACTTTCCTTTGATGCCATTCGGGGCACTCGGAGCAACAGTTCGGGACCCCGCAGAGGTGATGAAGTAAACAATATAGACAACATTTGCCGAGCAATCCACGCCGGCGGGCAAAAATCCACTCTAATTGAAAGCGGACTGGGTTCTTCGCAAGATTCGGTATCGCAAACAGTGCGAGAGCCAGGAAATCGAACTCCACGAATCATAAAATTCCCAAACCTTGGTACACGGCGGCTTTGAACACGATGACAGGAGCAGCCACAGGATGGACGGCATTTGCTTGAACGAACCACACTCTTGGATTGTATAGACGGCCTTTTGTTTAGGTTGTTGACTGTTACCGTGAACCTTGTGGAGCTGGGCCTAGTCACAGCTTCATTGGTTTTTGGATGCGACAGGCAACCGTCTCTTAGTGGCCATGCCATTGCTTCTGGTGTCGACGAGGACTGTTCATGTCTTGCGCACAGAAGAGCAAGCATAGCTTCTTGCCTATTCATTTGCTGGCGAATGTGCTGCTGCTCGCGTAACGAGAGCTGAGAGCTGATGGATAGTTGCTGTAAGGTTGTGCTACAAGTGCCAATACGTGTTAGACTACTGGAGAACCGAGATGACAAGCCGTGAGGGAGAAGATGATTAGTGTACCAAAGGTGAGACGATGAGTACGAAAGAACGTACAAGCTGTTCGAATTGATCAAAGCTGTGAGATCCCCTTGAATACCATAAAGCTGAGTTCTGAGCCTGCCAGCCTCATCCCCTCTCCTCAGCCACTGCCAACGGTCGACTTTGTTGTTCTCACCCGCTTTCGTCAAACTGTATTGGACGAGTTGGTTAACCTCGAGGAGCTTTCCTTGAGCCAGCTCAGAACTTGCGTCAACGCTGGTGTTTCTCGCACGGACTCGGATAACGCATTCTTGACGACTTCAAGCACTATCTCAAATCTCGAGACATCGTTCAACAAATCGTCAAGCCCTTGTGGTGCATCTTTTGCTGTCTTAAGGACGTTTAACCCTTTCCCGACTTGTTGGGCCGCGCCAGCCACTGCAATGACGCTAGCTGTCAGGGATAATGGATCCATGGCCTATGGCGGAGGATCATGGGAGGAATCAGCACCACTACAGGATGATGAATTATGTGCTGGAGAAAGGAAAACAATTTTCTGAAGTGAAATTGACGTGGCAAGTTGTGGCCTCATAGCTTTGTTGGCCTTCCTGCTTGAGCCTTGGATTGCGGGTTTGTGCAGGATGCACACGCCACCTGTTTGGGGCAATCCAAGTAATCGGCCTATCACGCCAGTCCGGGAGATATTGATTTGCGAGACATTCACTATGTGGGTGTTCGCTGTGCAGGCTGTGTAGCGCGAATCGTCCGCAAGGGTCGTGCCAATGCAATTGGACAATGAAATGGCAAGATTTTCATACAGCAAGCTGACGTGTAGGATCCCCAATGTTGAATGATATGTTCTCATGTCCCATCACATCTTGATTTTCTGTGACTTATAAGCTGAACAATATCTAGTCTCGGGCCAATGAAAGTAGGAAAGTGCGTTCTACGCCAGAGAATGGCAATGTACTCCGCCATCGGGAAAGTGTTCTTCACTGCTTCCAGTCACTCAAGTCAGCACTAGATACGTCTCCAGAAAAGTGATATTCGGAAATATATAACGTAGCTCACGGGCTCAGTACCGCACAGGCAGTGATTGCAAACATTGGTGTCGTAATCAGATGATTCATTGCAGAAATTTGAACAGATGCTTTAGAAGGTTGCAAATGGAGGTGAATTACGCTTGCCTAGAGTCGAGAATACTTGATACATAGCAGCCAAGTACACTTATCTGATAGGTTCCGAGAGATGTGGGCGAATGCAAGACCCTACTGCCAGCTCCAATGGCGATGTAGCCGGGCGTGCAGGCTGATGCGAGAGGCAAGGCTAGAGCCAGTGCATTGAGGGTAATATCTCCATCGAGGATGGTGTTCGCTGATGAAGGGGTTGATGAAGTTGAACGATGCGGGCCATTGGCGCGACAAGCTTGATGTAATTAGGGCAGTATGGTGCATGTCGAATCTTCTCATGGGGAATATATAGGCTTTCTGTACGCATTCAAACATTGACCTTCGCCTCTGAATAATCTGCCGGGATGAAGGCAGGTCCCAGCAACAGGACTCCAGCGTTGACAGGTCATCCAAATCCACTCAGCAATAAGATATTGACCATAATAGCAATGAGAGAAACGATAGCATAGATATCACCCATCAGTGAAGAAGGGATCGTGGAGATGTACGACTTGGTAAAGTCGGTGTCACACTTTTAGGTAGTACCTCGAGGGAGCATGCAAAGCAAGCGTCGTGAAGAAGGTCCAGGTACCTGCATCCCTGACTGCACCTATGGAACAGAGACAGAGCAGGTTGAATAGAAACGTTGACTATGACAATTGTGTTCCTGCAGAGCTTCAAGCTCTTGTTAAGATAAAAGAATGTACGAACGTCTGAGCGCGCAGAGCATAAGAAGATAGAATTTCGAGCAAAAGTTCTCGAGATTAAGAGGTTACTGAAGTGTAAGTAGAACTCAGCATGAGTGCCACAACCATGTCGCAGCATATGCACTTTCGGTTAAATCTCGGTAGAGCTAGACCAAGAATGGCTAGGTTACGATGGCGGAGCGCCTGAACTAAAGTTGTATGCGCATGTGAAACTTCGTCGCCGCCTCCTCCCCACCAACCTTTCCTCCATACTACAACTTCCTCCATATCCATCACGATGGGCTCTAATACCAAGTACCAACCAGCTCCTCAGCGCGACTCTTTCGACGAGCCATCGCCCTCTTACACTCAGGCGCCTCCTTCGTACCAGGCCGAAGCCAGCCAGAATGATCCCATGTTGGGAGGACCCAGAGGCGAAGATGACAATCTACCAGACGACTTTAAGGTGAGCATCATATCAGAAACTACTCTCTACATGCAAGGCTCATATGTGCATAGTTTGGTGGATCAGTCGCTGAGGCTACGCTCCCCATCCGGATGCAGTTCGTTCGCAAAGTCTATGCCATCCTGTAAGCTCATTACGTATATACCAACCTCGCTGGAGCCGGATGCTCATTATGACAGGACCGCCCAGATTCTCGCCACGATGGCCGTCAGCTCCATCTCCTACTTCAGTCAAGGCTATAAGCATTGGATCCAGTCGAACGTTTGGATGATGTACGTGTCGCTCTTCGGAGCCATCGGTTTCATGCTCTTGACCTTCTGGAAACGCAAATCATACCCTACGAACCTACTCTTTCTTAGCGGCTTCACAGCGCTCGAAGCCTACTCCATCGGCGTCATCGTCACCTTCTACGATACGAAGATTGTGCTTTTAGCACTAGTCCTGACGGCCGGTATCTTCGTTGCTCTAACGTTGTTCGCTTGCCAGACCAAATACGACTTCACTGCGTGGCAGCCATATCTCTTTGGTGCGTTATGGATACTTATCCTTTTCGGCTTTGTAGGAGCTTTCTTCCCATACAACAAGAGAGCTGAGATGGTCTATGGCTCGATCGCTGCGCTGATCTTCAGCGGGTATATTCTGATCGATACGCAACTCATCATGCGCCACTATCACGTCGAGGAGGAAATAGCTGCCGCAATCTCGCTTTATCTGGACATCATCAACCTTTTCTTGGCTATCCTCAGGATACTCAACAGCCAGCAGAACAATTAGAGTCTGGGCACGAAAAATGATGTTGCGAGAGGGGAGATGATTTTTGATGTATGAATGGGCTGCTATTGGTCTAGGCTAAGAAGGATTGGTGTATGGACCAACGTAGTTCGAGGGGAGTAGAGACAATGAGGCGTCTGGCGTACAATCCTGTAGGAAATAGACGCTATCTATAATTTAGTACATTACTATTGATTGCAGAATTCAAATAACATGAATCACACACTTTATTCTCAATGAATAGGGAAAAGAGCACTAATTGAGCCTTCGGCCTTGGCATAGCGACTGCCATCCGATTTTTTACAATTTCTACAATCTTTTGATTTTGCTATTGACCTTCGCTAGGTCGGTACTCTCTGTACGCCGGATACAGCCTTTCGTGTACTAACAGTCGTCATCAACGTCAATGCCGCCTCGGATACGGCATCCCAAACTTCAACCACCCTCTGTACTGTCGTCACGATCCTCTCACATTTGCAAATGTCTTTGCCAAGAACGCTCAAGACCATTTTCATCGACTCCGCGGAATGCCACTCGACAGCGCGGTGAGATGTACCGCTGGCTCAACGGCCCGGGAGAAGTATTCCGACATCCCCTACCCGGCTCCACCAATTACCTCAATGCCTATGATCGGAGTGGAAATTTGTTGAGGGCAAAGACGGCAGATGTAGGAGCCAAGGCGAAAGTCAAGGAGCAGGAGAAAGGTGAGGAAAGAGAGAATGTGGAGGAGCAGGAAGAGGGAGATGGACAAGCCAACCGGGAAAGAAAAGACGCAAGTATAGCTGAGGCAATCTCAGAGGCGAAGAGAGAGATTCAGGTGCTACCGAAAGAGACTGCCGAAGACCTGATGCCGTTCCCAATGAATCGGCAGTATAGAAGTCAAGCTGTGCTAAGTGAAGAGCTCAAAGATGCGATATGGAAGAGGGTGATGGAAGATGGGAAGAGCGTGAGAGATACCAGCGCAGTCTTGAATGTCGAGATGAAGAGAGTGGCTGCGGTAGTGAGGCTGAAGGCTGTGGAGAAAGAATGGGAGAAGCAGGTATGTGATTTGGGCCTCGATGCTTGTCACCTTGCGCTGCTGCCAACCCAATGATGAGAAAAAACACATCGATTAGTCTTGAAGACTTCCACCATGGTTACCAAACATAATTACAACTCTCTGACTTAACCTCCTCTGGCATGCTTTATATTTGCTGTAATTGTCAACGTCTTCTTGGCCCCTGCTAAACTTTCAATTTAAAGGGCAAGCCGCTTGCAACCGCCTACGCAAAAGCTGTGCAGAGGATGCTGCCTCAAACTCCATACATACCCAATGACCCAGTCACTCACGAATCCATCAACGACCTCCCCGTCCATCGCGCCACCGAACTTCAAATTTTCCACCCCGTCTCAGAATCCCGCCACTTCACGCGTCGCGACGCAGGCAAAGTGTTCGACCGTACGCTACTGCCCGCAGAAGACCGCATCCCACATCCTGAACTCATACAGTTGGAGAAATGGAGGAATGAAGCAGTGCCGAAACCTGAAAGACTGGAGAGGCAGAGAGAAGCGAACGAGCTTGAGGCGGACAAAAGGAAAGAGGCGGATAGGATTCGGAAGGTGAAGGAGGCGCAAGAAGTTACCAGGGCTGTAACTGGAAGGAGTGTGTTCAGATTTCAGGATATCAAGGTTGAGAGCGTGGGAGCGGATGGGAGGAGCAGGAAGGGTGTGGGTGCCAGATATGGCATACCGCACCAGGATCGCAAGATTGGACAGATCAAGATTCCTACCAGGGTTGACTAGATCTTTGGGCTGGTGTGCAGGAATTCCATTTATGATCTTTTGAACCCCCATTTGCTCAACGAACGAGCGTTGAGCGTCGGAATTCTTATAATAGGCATATGACATACTGCGCTTATACTGCCAACGACTCTTCTACACTCAATCCCTGGGGTTTCTTTTCTAGCCACCGGCATCTGTGCCAATTCCCCCGGATACCCACCTCTTAGCGACCGCAAAGAAGATTTCGATGAATCACCTCTTCTGGATCCATGAAATACATTCAGCTGTCTTAACGGGAAGCATAGAAACTTGTCAGCACCAGGCTACTACCACCAATAGCCTCCCCATCTTGACAGCTATACAATATCAACGAAGCGCAAAGATCTCGCGGCTAAATACGATACTCAATGATATCAAGTATCTTCAAGCATCATACTAGCTCCGTACAAAAACATACCACCCCCTTCTAGATGGTTCTATCCTGATCAAGTTGACTATCCACCGATAATCAACGCACAGCTTCAGCGAGCGCAATAAAGGCTGCTATTTCGTCACAGTCTTTATAGTCGTTGGGAATAGTGGGTGTTTAAGGTGGGTTCGTCTTTGGTTTTGTTTAGAGGGGTATAGATGTGGATGTTACAAGAGCGGTGGGAGTGGTGGTGGGTTAGTGAGAGCTATACATAAGGTCCCCCCTATCCGTTGATTGGGTGTCACGGTCTACTGCTGAAGTCTGTGTGTGCTCGTGATGTCTCTGGGGGCCTCTATTTGCGGTGTACATACGGAACATTTGTTATAGAACTATCCTCATAGAGCGGAATTATGGCGATTCGGCTTGAACCTGATACTCAATCTGAGATTAGACAGGTTTTGCAGTGAGATTATTCAACGTTTATTCAATGATTTGCACGGGTCTAGCCGTACGCTAACCCTAATCTAAATTTACCCGAATATAAGCCGTCGCCGCTTAGCCTTATATATCTAGGATTTACCCGTAAAACCCCTTTTAGTAATTATCTATTTATTTATATTATTAATAATAACGTACTATAGATATTATATATATAGCTACTCTAGCCCTCCTTATCTTTAATTTATACTATATTAGCTAAGTCTTATACTACACCTATATCCTACTAATTAAGTATTAAAGTAAGGAGTAGAGTCTTAATAATTTCCTACCTAAGTAAATAAGGTAGATATTTAAATTTATTAAGGATAAGATATATTAATTACTTACTTATTTTAACCTTAAAAGTATTAACTAGTAATATAATTATTAGCCTAGCTTAAAACTTACTTTATATCTTATTCTAGTAAAATTCTTATACCTACGTCCTTTATATACGTTATTAATAATATTTAACTAGTCTTCCTCCTTTATTTCTACTATAATTAATAATATCCTTAAGTACTTATATAATTATTATAATCCTATCCTACGCTAGTATCCTATTCTTAAATATAATAGGATCTAGAGGTATATAAGGGTAATTAAATATATAAGTAAAATATATAAGAGGTTTATAATTTAAGGGTTTATTAATAGAATATTTTAGTACTTTTATTAATTAAAGGAAGACTAGAGGTTCTTCTACTTTATATATAAAAAGGTATATAGTATAATATAATTAGGAGTAATATACCTAGATAGTCTAATTAATATATTATATAACCTATTTAAGGGAAAGGTAAATAATTTAATAATACTATAAACTTCTAGTATATAAGACTAGTTATATTAAGTATTTTAAGGGTAGCGAGTTCTAGATCTATTTAATAATAAAGCTTATAAGTATATAGAATTTATTATATTACTATATATAAGCTACCTAAATATATAGAAGAGAAAGTTTAATAAAAGAATAGCTAATATATAGATTACTTATTAGGAACTAGACTAGAAGGCTAGTTTCTAAGGGCTAGAATAGATAGTATAAACTACTAGCGAGTAGATAGTATTATAAAGGTAGACTTAATACTTTAGTAACTTTATACTTATAAAAGAACTAATCTCTACCTTCTAAGGAGGTAGAGGGAGGATTATCTAAATACCCCTTAAGGAAGCTACCTAGCCTCTTAGATATCTAGATAAAAGGATATTTATTAGGATAATAAGAAGCTAAACTAATACTACTAGAATACTACTAATAGGCCGTATTATATTAGCTAGATATATTAAGATATCCTAATAATTACCTCCCCTTTAAGGTTATTTATCCCTTAATACTAACTATTACTATCTATAATAGGACTTATTAAAAACCTTTAAAACCCTAGTAGGAAAAGTAAGGGAAAGAGTTCTAAAGATAGTAATAATATAATAATAGTAATATACTATTAATATTATATACTACTAATATATAAAAGCCTTTATAATTATAATTTATATTAATAGTAGAATATAATTATTAATTAAGTTTACTATTATATTACTTTATAAATATATAATATAAATAATAATATAAAAGTTAGGTAATAATATTATACTATTAAATCGCGTAATTAATATATATAATATAGTATATAATAAAGTTATATTTTATTTACTTCTAACTTCTTTTATAACTATTATTACTAATATTAACCTATTATAAGTTACCTTAAGTTATATCTTAATATATTAATAATAGAAGCTAATATATTTAATATTAATACTATTAATATTTTATAAGATAACTACTATTAAAGTATAAGTATAATATAAAGGATTAATTATTAATATAGTACTATATATTAAATAGTTAATAATTATAATAATAATTAAGGTAAGTCTTTACTAATTATCCTTTACTACTTTATATATATTATTACCTTATAATAGACTTTAATTATCTTTAAATATATTATAAGTATATTACTTATAAATTACCTTCTTATATAAATCTATTATATTAATTATTTAAAGACCTTATTAATATCCTATTATATTATACTTCTTTTAAATTATTTTTATACTCTTTATATTTAAGGGTATTCCTATTAACTAACTCTTATAATAGATAGTTAAACCCTCTTACTACGCCGCGCTACCCTATTATACTACTAGGGTAGTAGCCCTCTTATAACCCTATTATCTTTAGTACGCTAAGTACCTAGGTTTAAGTCCTAGGTTATTATATAACTATAAGACTAGTAGAGCTTATAAGAGGTACTACTACCTTTATAAGCCTTATAAATTAATTTATAATAATAGGATTTTAATATAATTTACTTATAATATATTAATAAGTTATAAGTCCCCCTTACCTTTTATACTTATTTATCTAGCCTCCTTACTTATAACCTTATTATTACCCTCTAGGGTAGAAAGTTACCCTATTATACTACCTTTATAATATAGGTTACTACCTTTTAAATTAAAGTAGAGGTAGTAATTTACTTAAGGGAGTATAATAAAATACTTTTATATAAGTTATAAACCTCTAAGGAATTATTATACCTTAATATAAAGGTAGGTAGTTAAGTAACTATTATCTTAAAGAGTATCTTAGATATAATAAGATAGTAGGTAAGTTCTTTTATTATATATTTCTTATAATATATATTAATACTTTTATAAAAGGGGTTAACTACCCTTATTATAATAGAGGTTAATAAGGAGTTAGGGGAGGTAAGTATATTATTAAAGTATTCTACTATTTTTATATAAATTAATTATATATTAAGAGGAGGATAATAATAATTTTAATAAGGGGGAGATAAGGGAGACCTTAAAGGATATAAAGGAGGAGGAGGAAGAAGCTATTACCTCCCCTATTATTATATTACCTACCCCCGCTCTTATTAGCCCTAGCTACCCTTCTTATAATAGTAGTTCTACTAGTACTACCCCCTCTACTTATAAGATTTACGCCCCTTATATACTTTATACCCCTCCTACTTCTATTACTCCTACTCCTATACCTACTCTACCTACTCTACCTACCCCTATTAGGGATACTACCTTATCCTTTAGCTTATCTATTATAAGCCCTTCTTTATCTTTTATAAGCTCTAGCTTACTTTAATATACTCCCCTTATAAGACTTTAATACTACGCCTTTAAGTAAAGATTCTTTTTTTAGGTTATAAGGATTTTCCCCTTAATTAATTCCTTTTTTATATAGCTCTTTATTAAAATCTCTATTAAATAAATATAACTTATAACTTACCTTATATAACTTAACTTTATAATTAAATAGTTCTATTATAATAATTATATACTAGTGTTTTACTTATAATATTTCTTTATTATATATATATTATTATATTCCCTTTATAAGTCTTTTATATTTATATCTTTAATAGATATCTATTAATTATATTCTATTTTATAACTAGACTACTTAATTAAGTAGTATTAAATACCTTTACTTTTTATTCTATCTAAGATTTATTCTACCTTATAATATTCTTTACTATTAATAAGTTCTAGAGGAGGTATAAATAATTACTTACTTTTATTAAGATAGCTCTAATATAATTCTAATAAAGAAATATAAAATATAAGCTAGATTCTTTATACTATTAAGAGACTTAAGTAGTATACCTAGTATTTAATTATATCTACTACCTTAAAGGGACTAGTATACTTATATAATAACTTTTAATTTAATCTTTTTTACTTTAAGTTCTTTATAACTAATATTACTAGTTCTCCTATTATATAAGACTTTAAGATATAAAGTTTATTATAAAACTTTATAACTTATACTTAAATAGTCTATTATTAATCTACTAATATAGCTCTTACTTTTAAAAGGTTTTTTATATAGTCTTTAATTATAAGTACTCCTCCTTCTAGAAACTTATCCCTAACTTTATCTTTTATATATAGATTATATCTATATATTATATAAAATAGTAAATAACCTAGTATAATATAAATACTATTATAATACGCGAATTTAGCTATTAAGAGTAATATAATCTAATTATCTTATTCTTTATTTAAAAATATCCTAAGGTAATATTCTAATATTTAGTTTTAATATTTAATCTACCTATTTATTTATAGATAGAAGGTAGTACTTAATTATCTCTTTATCTTTATATAATAGTAGACTTCTAACTAATAAGTACTTATAAATAAGGATCTCTAATCTAATATAATACCTATTAGTAAATTATATTATAATATTACTAGAAAATACCTATAAAAATTCAAGATTTTTACTTAGGAAAAGTATACTTAAAAGTATAGTTCTTTTATTTATTAGTAAGTAATAATAGTTATAAGGTAAATTTAAGTCTAAATATAATAGATATTCGTATAAACTCTTATAGATACTAAGACTCCCCTTAAGTATTATAGGAGTTATAGGGTAAGCGTTACTAAAAATATTAATTTTAGATTAAAGGGATTATTTACGATAGTTACCTAGTACTAGAGTATTAATAAATAGTTATTAGGCTTATCTACGTTATAACTCTATTATAATATTACTATTTAGGATTAATAGGGTATAACTAAGTATACTATTATTAGACGACTTATTATATTAGTTATTATTAGGAAAAGACGTTATTATTATTAAGATAGAAGTATTAAAAGACTAATACTATCTACTAAGTACCTAATTAACTACGGGATATCTAGTATAATAATATTCTATTCTATTAATAACTCCTACGCTACTAGATTATTTAATATAATTCTTAAATTATTATACCCCTTATATTATAATATATCTTTTATACTCTTATAATAATTATTAATAGTTATATTAAATTTATCGCGTTAATATAAAGGAATCTATTAGATATAGGAGTTTATACGGCCTAGTATTTATCCAGCCCTTTAAAGTTTGACTAGTAGTATTTAATAAACTAAATAGTAGAATAGCTTATTTTTATTATTAGAAAGTCTAATATTATAGTCTAATATAAAGATATAACTATATAACTAAGTATAGTATTAGGCCGTTTTTATACTTCTAATATTATAATTAGTATTCTTATAAGCTACTAAGTAGCTATTAATAAGATCTAGGCGTTAATAGTAAGTTATAATTAATATATTAGGGGTAGTCTACCTATTATCTAATAGTACCTACTTATATATGATATTTTTTATTATTCGGCTAGATATATATTTAGGAGTTTTAAGCCTAATAATATAGAGGTTTCCCTATCTTATTACCTATAATAGAGCTAGGTATAGTTAATTATAATTAAAAGTAGGCCTAGTTTATAAGTTAATACCTATATACTTTATTAATTAGCCTTATAATTTATTAATAGTTATAATAAATGCCGGTTAGATAGGGTACTATTTATAAATAAAGGGGGTAGGAATCTACTTATTATTTTCTTTAGATTATAACGGCGTCTTAAATAGTATTACCTTCTTACTATTATAGGTACTACTTATAATCTCCCCCTTAAAGATATACTTACTATATCTTATTACCTATAATCGGGTCCTATTATATAGACGTAGCGAATTAAGGTTCCTTAGTAGTATAACTAATACGCCTAGCTTAATATATAACTTATAAGATAGTAGGGAGGGTTTATAGAACCTATAAAAGTACTTAGGGGAGAAGAGTTTATTATCTTCTTCTAATATAATATAATTAATACTCTAGTAGGTTATTGTATTACTAGGGATATGTAATATTATTTTAGTATTAATACTAGTAACATCTTTATTAGTAATAGTAAGAATAGCCTATTCTAATAGATAATCCCTCTAAGAGATATTTATCTTAATATTAGTATAGATATTCTTAACTAAATTATTAATAGCGTTTCTAGGGGTATAACTATATTTCTAATATAATACCTCTTTATTAGTAGTAGGGCTTTTATAGATATTAATACTATTACTAATAGTAAGGAGATCGCTTATAAATAGTCCTATTTTATAATATATAGTATCTATTAGATTAGGTTTATTAAGTCGCTTATTAATAGTAAGATTTAAATATATAACCTTATTCTAGAAATAGGCCTTCTAAAGATACGCCTTAATAACCTAGCTACTAGATCCTCCTAGAATAACTAGGAGTATTTATTAGA
>JAABUV010000188.1_pt1 | contig 91665 bp, 113 predicted proteins | sample 5559971 | NCBI WGS metagenome assembly JAABUV01 (sample SAMN10711881, study PRJNA513362) | rock metagenome | isolation source: Antarctica rocks | place: Antarctica: Victoria Land, Knobhead nord | collected 2015-12-19 | reverse complement strand
CCCAAACATCCTGGGAGCGCTACCTCGCTCAGATGCGTGGCTACATGTTCGAGTGGAACGCGTACAACACGAAGATGCTGCGTCATTTCAACGAGCGCCAAACGAGTATTGAGACGACGATGAAACCAGATTGGATGAGCGCCGTGGGGGAGGGGAATGACAAGTGGGGATACAAGAAGTACATGCAGGGCGTGGAAGAGGATTTCAGAGTCCGCGAGCATTGGGATGTTAGTTGGGAAAGGCATAGGGAGTGCGTGAAGGGGCTTGGGCTGATGAGGGAGAGGGTGTTGGGGAGTTCGACTGTGAAGGCGTGATGGGAATTGGTCATCAGGACAGGGTAATGACCGGCTTTCTTTTTTTTCCTTTTGTATGACACGGAGGTGTGGATTGATGTTTTTTGCGGGACAACCCCCCTTATTACTGGACACACGGCACCACACGACCACTTCGTCGATTAGACTTTATATTTTATGGGCATGATAGCGTTTTCTTTGAGCGTGAGAGCAAGGGAAGCGTATGGGTAGCGAGGAGTTCTTTTAAAAACGCAGGGAAGGAGTTTGCGGGGTCTGTGGATATACTACCTACAGTACACAGTCCTCTCACAAACTAGCAGAATCGTCCCCCGCCCCTTACCGTACGCTTCAGCTATGTACATACCTTATGCTGGCTGTGCTTCCCGTATTATCTGAACGAAGTCACTGTTCCCAAAATTGCCAAGCGGGGCAGCAATGAAACGGGCCGACGTGAGATATGGGCTAATAATGAATGGGGCCTGATTGGTTTATCACGAGGTGTTGGTTTACGAATCGGCCAGAATGTGAACCACACTTTGGAACAACCCTATTCAGGTAGGGTGGCCCACGAAAATGTGGTTGCCCTCCGAGTCGGGTTAGTCAGCTCCCGCTGCTTTCCTCACCCACCACGCACCGTCGCGTCACCCTCGACTCACTCTCCCTCACCTTCGCGCACCCACTGCGCAGGCACTGCTCCCTTCTGCTCTCTGGACGTCCTATTCTCGTGACTCTTAGTGCATCCTGCCGGCTCGAAGTCGTCAACTTTAGACGGCGGAACCCCAGCAGGATGGAGGGGAGCCAGAGCTGGCTCCGTGGGCTGCAAAACTGGATGCAAAGCCTACGCCATGCCCTCCCCCCCGTCTTTCCGTACAAAGCATGGCCTGCTGCCCTCGTTCTTTCTGTTTCTTCCTCCCTACCTGTCTACCGTGCTCTGGTTGTTGTGTCAATCGCCTGGCAGTACGCCTTCTTCGCTCCTCGCAAATCATCGCTCTACGATACCTGAACACACTCCCTTTGTGTCTCTCTTCCTTTTGCGATCTCGCGCTCACGCTTTTCCCCTCGTCGTGACTACTCCATCTGCTGTCGGCGATGCCGAAGAAGAAGTCCCCGGAGGATTTCTTCCAGCGAGCTCGCGAGAAGGGTTCGGACATCAACAAAGCGATCGTCAATGGCAGTGCAGTCAAGAAGCACATCGAACCCAAGACCGAGAAAAACTACGCGCGGGCATTGGGGCTATGGAACGGGTAGGTCTATCGCCTTGGGCCCTGGGGCGTTCTGGAAGAAGCTGACAGTTATCAAACAGATACGCACGAGACCACCCTGGCGCTGACCCGTACGATTTGGAGACCTTGAAGGACTTTGTGAGGATGATGGCATACGGTATCGATGGCATTTATGGTGACCCCAAGGCGGGTGAGAAGTCCGTTCTGCAATACTGGAAAGACTTCACGGCCGGCTGGCGGAGGCACGCTTCCCTCATACCTCCCGAAACAACGCAGTCCGTCACAAACGTTGGTGCCCCGTGGCTTCCGCAACCCGTGCTCTGAGTATTGAGGCTAACCAGCCCGCAGTTCATTAAGATCCACCTGCGTGATGAGCTTGGCCTTGCTCACAGAAAGCGGCTCCGAAGCTACGGTACCACCAATCACTTCATCCACCTGGGCACGCAGCTCTGGGAGAAAGACTGGCAGATCTACGACAAGCCGCGGATCCGTGTGGACACATGGGCGAAGATCCAGCTTTACGTATTTACATCGGCCAGGGTGGGTGAGTACATCGAATCCACCTGCCGTGCCGGTTCCGGTCGCGGCCTCTATTACCGTGTAAGCATTCTCTGCAAGTTGGAACGAATTCTCCTACAATGATGAAACTGATTGAGAATGCCTCGTGTAGGACATGACCTTTGGTGTCTTCCGGAATGAGCGAGGGGAAGCCGAATTCGCCATACAAGTGGTGCGAGATGCGAAGAATATGACATTGACGCCGGAGAAAAGGTTCGCCTCCACAGCATCCAGAGCTTCTGTGCCACTACATCTTTTCTAACAGCTGATTTGATGAGCAGGCCGGAACATTCCGTACACGAGGGTCTGGAGCCACGACCACTTTTTTGCAATCCAGTGCTCACGATGCTGGCCAGAGCCATCGCGGATAATGCATTCAGGGACTACAGCACTATGGAGGAATTGCTGGAGATCGAACCGCCGGAGAATGAAATGTATCATCTCCGGCAGAACGAAAGTGTGCTCGGCAAGCCCTTTTTCCACGTCGTCTCCACCGGCGAGATGGAAAAAGCCGACACGTTCAGCAGGCGTCTGAGGGAGCTGGGAGTGCGCGCCGGATATCTGCGGCCCCCCACCATCCACGACTTCAGGGCGGAGGGCCTGTACCTCGTTGGTAGGGTCCCACCATCTCCTCCCTTGACCCGACTTCTCGAGCTGACATGGGTGGCAGACAAGCTCTATTCGGCGGCTCAAAGGATGAAGCACGGTGGACACCGGGACGAGCGCACCTATTGCGATTCCTACATGCCTAACAATGCCGGGACCGACCTTCAAGGGGGCTACTTCGACGGCAAGCTGCGCAGTATTGTGAACGATCGCTTCCGCGGGCTGACTCTGCATCGCAATCCAGAACTATGGCAGGCACTGCCGGCCAGGAAGCAGCACGAGCTGGAGGACACCTCCGAGTTCGCCGCCATCGAAATTGAGATCGACGCTCTGGCTCCGAAGACAAAGACAGACCCCGCTGCGAAAGAACGTCGACAGACGCTGATGGCAGACAAACGAAAGCTCGTGGCGAAAGAGCTCAGCAGGTGCCAGAAGCTTCAGCCGAGCAAACTTCTGGCGAGCCCCGACGACGCCGAATTGATGGGATACCACCGCAGCCAATTCCACCGCATTCGTCGTCTCATCCCCGAACGCGACCGACTGGCGTCGAATCTGTTCCTCGTCGCTCCCATCCGGAGTGATGAGGGTCGCTCTGTCCTCCGCGATATGATCGCGCTCTGTCGACAGGAGGCCGAGGTTCCCTTCCGCCCGGGCTTGGAGCCCGAAAAATGCACTTGCCTAATGGCAGATCATAAGCTGGAGCTTGATAGGTATGTGATCTGCTTGCCCTCGGTATCCTCTATGCACACGTCCAACGGCTAACGAGATTCTTTCCCCATAGGAAACCGGTCACCGAGAGATGGAGACATATATACGGCTGCTACAAAAAGAAACTCGTGGCTAGCTACGGCTTCGCCGAGCTGTGCTTTGACTGCAGTGAGTGGATTGTGGGCAAGGATGCCTGGAACGATCATTGTGAGATGCACCTGGGGAGGCCGGAAACGCTTCCCATCCAGTGTAATCCTTTCGTCTACGGCGGAACCCTCGCCTGCCCTGGATATTGCCCTTTCTGCCTGGGAAATACGGCACTTCCAGCTCCCACGCGGATGCAGCAATTCCTCGACCGAGAAAAATGGAAAGCACATATTGACGGACACATCGAGATGCTTGACAGTTGCAAAGTGACCAAATGCACACATCCGAGACGAAAATGCGTCGACGCCTTCCCATCCGTCCTGGAGATGAAATTCCACCTTCAGGACATCCATTGCATCGAGTTCAGCAAAAGGGTCAACAGGCGTAGATCCGGTAGCGAAGTGGACACTATGCCGGCTCGAAGAAAGAGGTCCAGACAGACCAAGGATTATGACGCAGACGTGAAGCTCGACTCCTGGCCCCAATTTCCGTATGAGTTCGTGGATGAGACGACGAAGCTGTGCGGGCAACACGCCACTGGAACATCAACACCTCCTTCGATCAGCTCGGACCGCTCGCCTCCATCGAATACCTCCACGACGGATGAGAGTACGGATGTTACAGAAACGCCGGCGTCGTCTGTTTGCACTGACATATTTGACAAGCTTGACCCTCGCCTCCTGGACGAGTAAGAAATTATTCAATCCTCGTCCTCATGTCTACAGCGCTGGTAGCAGAGATATTTTCCCGCACAATGTATTTTATCCATCATTTTCGCCCATGTTTTCTGGAGTAGCAGTCTCCATTTCGTCCATCGGTAAAGCTCTATCGCTTTGTCTTCAGGTTCGTTATCCAACTATTTTTAATGTTTTCATGTGGGAAAGCAGAAAATTGCGAATAGGCTCAGGTTTGATAGGTGCAATTTGGCTTAAAAGAGTTCAGGGTTCGTGATCAGTCAATAAAATATTGCTCTTTCTTTTTCTTTAACCTAGCGTATCATCACGTTGACCACCCTAAAAGGCCATTCGTTCATTGGTTGACAAGTCCCTTCGCTTGGTTCGGTCCTGCTGCATTCGGACTCTTCTAAGGTGTTCGTCCTAGGAGGATTCTTCTTGGGTCAAGGAAATTAAGATCAGCTAGTACAGAACCAGCTGTATTTAAAAGCTCCCGGGAGGACGGACCCAGGGGATCTCCCCTAGGGTATAGGGCGGCAGTCAGCGAATCCTTAAAACATACAGCACGAGGAACCCTCAATAAGCCTTACAGCCCCATCCGTTCTTCCTTTTGATCACATTAATTTATTCACCATGCATGGTCCGCCCACTCTGCTCCACATATCGTTGAATCCTATAACAGACCGGCAAAGACGTCGATGGAACCTCTTGAACTTGGCTCCATCCTTCGCCCCGACCCCCAAAAGCCCAGAGTTCTTGAAACCCATGAAGTCCGTTCTCTCATTCTCAGTCAGATCAACAAACTCGAATGCCTTCCATCCCAACCTGAGGTCAGCGTGGTCAATGTTCCAGGATAGCCTTGTCAGCCCAAATCCTGTTGCAAAGACGGATCTTAACCCCGCCTCCTAGGTCTTTTTCCAGATCGAACGGCCCTTGAAATTTGTAGTACCTGCCTTGATTTCCAGCACCGCATTCCGGTTCGGCTTTGAGTTTCATGAGGCCGCCTCCTACGTCAAACACCCTCCCTCTTCTAGTTTCCGACTCCTCACAGTCCGCCTCGATGTCGTCCATATCCCCATCCACTGCCTCTGCAACTTGGATTATTTCCATATCTGTCTCCTTGATGAGCCGAAGGAATCTCATGGAGTTCGCCCGTCCGAGAGCCTTGATTGCGAACTCAATGTTCTCTTCTGACCATTCATGGTCCGCCTGATACTTCAGCCAATGACCGACAGTATCCCAAACACTGTCAAAGCTCCAATCGTCGGGAGCGGATACTTCGAATCTATATGCGTCGCCATCTTCGTCGAAGTATACTGAGAACGCCTGGCGTCCTGTACCGATCTGCGCACTATCAGCGGAGCCGAAGGATCTTTAATCTGGTTTCAATTCATCAGCGCTTCGTACCTTTGACTCATGGCGGAAAGCACGTAATGATATGTTGGACCCAGACATGAAAGACACCTGCTGCACCAGGGTCTTTGCCCTAGCGGTCGGCCACCGGTGATTCTTCCAAGGATGGGTTGGCTGCCGGAAGACTGTGCTCGTCGTTGCGACTCTGAGCAAAGCTGGCCGGGTCGTACTCATTTTCAGCATCTTCCAATGACTTGAAGTGGAGGGGGATCTTGATGATTTGTAGGGTATCGTTGCGGGGAGAAGTTTCGCGGACCCAGCGTGGTGCGATTGAAAGGGTCAGATATATAGATTCAGTCCGTGTCTAATTCATCCTAAATATCGAGGACCATTTTAATGAATGCAGACCGAAAGGTTGTCACCATTTTGCGATCAGCTATAAGAATCAAATAGGCTCCCCTGTAGGAAACAGCACGAAACGTGAGGCAGTATCACCCTTTCCACCTAACGGATCATAACGACCAACCATTGGGCTTTAGACTGAAGGCGCGTGACTCAGAGCTTTCTCATCCATCCTCACCATCCGCTTATAGAAGAGCTTGATTCGCGTTCAACGCTGCAAAGAGTGCTGTGCTTAATGGCTGCCATCACGCCTGATGACCAAACTTGTGTTCAAAAGTTACAGGAGGTGCGAATAGCAGAAGTTTAATTACGCTCCCCCACGAGCACGGCGAGCATGATAAGTCCTACGCCTTTTTTGAGTACATACCCTTCTGTTCCCCCACAATCAGTCACACGTGACTTGACCTGTTCCACTTTCTTATTCATAGCTCAGAAGTTAGGCATAGCTCCTGGGAGACTGAGCCTGAAAGCGGTAACTTGGGCGGCCTGGGGCACTTTTGCGAACGCACACAAACTAAAGGATATGCAAGCCATGAAGTGAAGCCTATCGTTCTTGGATATATTACAAGGCACAAGCTCAGAACCTGCATTTCCCATATTCTTTAGCGCCACGAGGACACCTCAGGGACAAACGCGGACGAGGGGCGACGCGTTAGCGGCGCGCTAGGTGCCGAGACCAAGTGGCGCTCGTTCCCGTCCAAAACTTCTATTATCATCAGCTCACATGGCGAGTAGCCATTCGATCGCCTTGAATTGCCCAGTCCCCAGTTGCACAAGACAATTCAAGACTGAACGAGCTAAGGACTGCCTACGCGTCCACTTACGGTACTCAAAGGATAAAGACCACAAGGACATATATGTCGAGAGGTACTTTGATCACCAAAGGACGAGGGTCACCTTTTACACTTGTTCCAACTGCCGCCAAACTTTCGAGAAGAAGTCAAGGTTGACGAGGCATGAGAGCGTCCGTAAGTATTCCCTCGAATCGAGATGGCGAGTTGTTAATGTTGAAACGTTAAGATCGCTATTCAAAGTCCTGTTGCGCCAAGTGTCACAAGACTTTCAAGTACCCTCTCTCAGAGCATCTCAACAGAGGACGTTGCAAAGCGCAGTTGGGATCGACGAAATCTCCTTCCACAAGTAAGCTGCCATCCCGAAAGTGATTGTGAATTCGACTGCTGAAATTGTTTCTACGAAGGCTGCACGACAAAGCGAGTCAATTCGCAATATCCTTGCACCAATCCGTCAACATTGACCCCGGACATCACTGCGCAGCATGCTCGACATTCAAGGTCAGCCGAAACCGCCGGAAATGATATCGTGCTGCCGATCCGTTCAGAGTTGGGAGCTGCATATACAGGTGACGATGTCGACGCGGCCACAACCTTTCGACGAGACGATTCAAACCAGAGCCAGGGTGCGCCCTTCAAAGAAGAAACGGTGAATCAGTCGGGAAATTCTGAGTCGAAATACAATTTGGATCTGAATCAAGGTTTGCTTTCTCACCATCAAACGGCCGATCGACAAAGGTCAGGTGTGTTTGGGAATGGGTGGCATTCACGTCTTAACGGTCCCACGAGCGAGCGGTCAGCGCTGTTATTGCCTGACAACCGATTCCAGGCTTTCAGCCGCAAGGTGAGCCCAGATATTGGCGGTCGCCATTCCTTGGTTAAGGCATCTGCATATTCCGGGTATACAAACGTACTTCAAACTAGTGATCTAGAGTCAAGCAAAGGACTCTGCACCCTCTCCAACCAAGCATATGCATACAGTACTACGGGTCTGGCAAGGGAAGACAGTTTCAACCGACTCTCAGTTCCACTGTGCCAGACACCATACGGTGAAAACATACCAGGACTACAGAAAAGAAAATCAGCGGCGGAGGCATCGCCGAGGAAGCGGCAGAGACCAGAAACGGGGCTTGTACAGAGGCCATGTCTTCCCACGCCCCGATCACGCGCCGGAGAGGAACAAGCTGCTGATAGTCATTCTCCAGCACGCGACACAAGATTATCTTCGTTCCAGAGCGACAGCTTCGCTTCGACACCATCGACAACGGAGAGCCAACAGTCTCTAACGCTGAATCGTATCAACTATGAGATGGTCGAGCAGCCTGTGGCGAGCGCGCAAGATCTGAACCAATCATACAATCTACAGCCTGGAACAAACCAATCGGAACAGGGAATGTCATCGAGGCTACTAATGCGAGAGAGACAGCAGCAGAGCGAAGAATTCGTACCGTATTGTACTAAAGACGCTCGACTCATCTCCACGGCATCGATATCTGCAGCCCTATTCGCCGACAACGAATTTGTTTCCATTCCTAGTTGTAATGACGTCCAAGGATTCTTCTCCGACCGCTCCAGAGTGATGCATTCACCGTCTCCAACCCAGGTTCTGTTGGTTGCTGAGGAATTGTACCATAATATCAAGGTATATTTCGAAGACTCTTGCCAAAACATGATCTTCGACGACCATGGGACCCTCCTCAATCCAAATGGCGCCGAGTTACAAAATGACTTATGTAACGAATTCGACTCGTACTGCTTTACTGCTACGATGCTCAAAGGAAGGAAATTGCACGTCGAGTTTCGCCACGCACTTTCCAAAGCCTCTGCTCTTGTCGAACAAATCCTTCGAGCCGAGCATCCTCGGACCCTAGCCTGCTTCCTCGAAGTATTCGTCCACCTCATACAAACCGGGCTCCCTGAGGTTGCTTCCATTCTCCGTGACTTCATCAAAAAAATGTCCGAAAAAGTCACTAGCGGAGAGCATCCTTGGGGTCGAATCTGTCGGCTTCTCGGGGAACTTGACTCGGAGCCTCTTGACCAGGCTATGGCACAAATTTGGAAATGCACTACTGATACTTTTGAGAATGAACTCGGAGCGTCCAGTCGACTTGCTGTGTCTGTTCGTCTCGATTACATAAAGCGCGTGTACGGGTTTAAAGAATATCTTGAAGAAGAACGGCTTCTTCGAGACCTCCTTGCTCAATTCGATGGCATCCCTAGAGTCCCGACCCCGCGGGTGATGCTCAACCTAGCGCATAATTTGAACAGACAGGGACGCCATGACGAAGCGGAGAAGATGGCGCTGGAAGTCTTTTCGCTGCTTCAACAAAATGAGATATATGCTAAGAGAATTGTCGAGAAGATAGAATGTATGAAAATCGTTTCTCACAGTCAGTTCAATCAAGGGAAGGCTCTAGTAGCAGAGCGGACTATACGAGAGGCGATACAAATGATTGTGGATCAGTGGGGAATACAACATTCTTGGGTCCTTGAATTTATGAACGTTCTGGAGGGTTGGCTACAAGATTGGGGCCGGGAGGAGGACGCCAACACACTACGGGGAGAAATAGAAGGGTTGATGGGGAAGGATGAAATTGACGAGCAGCTTGATGGGGTACAAGGCTTGCTTTGTTAAGACAAAATCGGAGAAGCCTGAAATTTATACACCTGCCGGAAGGAACTGATTCAGTAAGCTGACGACCAAGTTAGTTCTCATGGATGGTTGCATATTTGTATTTACTTTCTGTCAAGTTACTCAGGTAACTGAGAAGACTGTGCTGAAGGCAGGGCGTGCTCTAAAATGTGTTCCCTCATGCACATTGTTCTTTTCCTTCGCCTCCTCGAAAATCAAATAAAAGGCTACCAATCTCGTAATTGGGATCAATCAACTGTAGTCGTTTGAATCAACGACTCTTTCATATATGAAACTGCTAAATTGCCCGGATATGATGAAGAGTCTTATGGCTACCTGGCAGTCTCCCTATACTTTTTGTAGCGATATCAGCTTCAACTGACTACACAGCGTCTGCCTTCATCTTCTTCTCCAGGGGTATCAATCACCGCTCCACTCTCCACAAGCACTAGCTCATTAACTCTGTCCGTGGCATATTCGACCCGCTTCCAAGTCTTCAAGCTCCCGGTATTCGTATCGAGTTCCCAAACCCGCATTCGTCGGTGAAAACGCTTTCCGCCGAACGAACCATATCCCCCGAACCCACTGCCACCTCCATAGCATAGCCAAGGGCCAGGCTGAGGGGTTTTGTCGCCATCCTGCTGCGTTTGTTGTGAGAGCAGAGCGCAAAAGTCATTCACGTGATCGTGCCCGCAGCCTAATGCTGATATGCCTCCTTTGACCAAAGCGTCGTAGAGATAGGAATTGAAGCTAGAGCTCTCAGTCGGTTCCCTCCGATAGCCGTTACGTATACTAAGACGGCGATATCCGAACTCAGGAAGAGGGATGTGTAGGAAAGCCAAAGACAGATAGAAGCGGCTGTCGTTATCATTCTTCTCACGCGCGCTTCGTTGCGCTTGAGAAGCGTTCACGAACCAGTCAATTTGGCTTTGCTTGATAGGGTCGTAGTCGGGATTGTGTATCAAGCTCGGTATTTGACCGTGCGAATCCAGGAAATATAAAGTCGATAACGAGAGCTGTGACGGGGCGGGAGCTAGGACTTGAAGGTAGAAGTTGCCTATGCCGTCGACTTGCTCTGGGCCTGACTCGCAGAGGCTAAAGGGCAGATTTTCAAGTATTGACATCTGTGCCGCGCCTATAATCCAGTCAGCAAAAAATGCACAGCTATCATTGCCAAGATGCAGCTTATAGGATTGCATGACTACCTTGCGGAGCAAAGCAGTCTACACCATTTGCGAGAGTGCGACAACTCCGAGTATGTTGTCGACCGCTAGCTCTGTGTATTGGCTACTTTATGAAAGAAGTTACTCACGTGGCAATGCGTGGATGCCCTCACTATCATGATTGCCAAAGACGGCTGCGAATGGAATCGAACGCTCGATGATAGGGGCAACCACCTTAAAGAGGGCGGATTGGCTATCGGGGATATTGTGGTGCAACTGATCTCCAGTGAGAATCACAAGGTCTGGTTTCTCGACATCCAAGATCTTTCCAATGAATTGTACCGTAAGTGGGTCAGCCTCGCTCTCTGGTAGATGATTCCCATGGGCATCAATAGCATCTTTGCAAACCCCGACACCAGTTACCATGTGCGTGTCAGAGATCTGGACAATCTTGAATTTGCCATCCTCCCTGACTCTCAAAGCCGCCCAAGCATCTGGTCTCGGCTTGGCCCTGCCGCGGAGTACGCTTAGTCTTGCAACCGGTACCTTTGGCTGGGCGTTAAGTTGGAGCGATGATTGCATGAGAGTCCATTGTGGTCGTGGGTCAACGGCATCCACACCGAAGAGAACGTCCACCTCTGTCACAGCCTGGTCAATCTTGCCAGAGAACTTGCTTCTCAGCACCCAGATTCCGCCAGGTCGACTCTCCCATGAATGATCTGAGCTTGGGTTGGGCTCGCCAACTCTGATATCCATAACCAGCAGGTCCTCTGCTACAAGCTCTTCCTCATTCGCTAGCGCTACATACAACCATGCACGCTGCTGAGATGTATATAGATATAGATCTTTTTCTACGCGGTGCCATATGCGCGGGTCCAGTTCACAGGTGGAAGGAGGAACTGTCGAAGAGAAGATGCACACAGTCAGATCCGTGACAACTGGGTGAGCAACAACGGCCGTGGTATGGGAAGTGGACGACGTCGCCGCTTTGGAGGGCAAGACCCCAAAAAACTCAAGAGTACGAAGTATTATAGCTAGTACTGCTGATGCAATCGCAAAATGGCATTTTAAGCCATAGGAGGACATGTGAAGTCAGCGTTGGACTCTAGTTCAGGGTAAGGTCGATGAGACGGTGACGAGTTGAAGGTTCGTATGGTCTCTTCGTTGTCTTATCTAAGGCTCTTGGTTCTCAGTTAGAGATGTCTTGAAAGTGGAAAGAAGATCTAAATGTGATACTATCCGCAAAGACTGGATTGAAAGGAAGCTTCGCCAACTCTGTCTGAAGAAACCAATCGGGGTTTATTCTGGCTAAACCTGATTAGTAAGCAATGGGATCTTGAGGACGTCATCTAAAGTCGACTTCTTTCTCAAGCTCTATTCTATCATGTAGTGGTACTGAGGGAAACGTAGGATATGAATGGTGAACACGCCGCTGTGGGCGCTGCTATCAGAAAGGAAGTCGATCAAGACCCGGAAGGGCTTCTTGGGCGAGCTCCAATACGCTGTGCAGTTCTCAAAGGCAACGATCGGAACCTCTCCCGTCCGTTTAACAAAGCTTCAATCATCGCTGCATGCAAGATTCTGGTGCAGCGAGGAAGGTGAACGTCACTGTCAATTTCATATGTATGCACAATATCAAGCTTGAATCACTTTGGCGAATAAGAATTGTACAGGGCGGGGCTTAACAAGTAAGAAACGAATTGCTCTCGAAAGACCGAGTCCAAATTGGGCGGAATAAGATCAGTGAAGCCGCTGCACAATGCCGCCGGATGGTTTAGCACGACTCACAGGCCTCATTTAAACCATTTAGGGGTAATTCGGGAATGTGAGTATGTCTTCGTCGGGGCTTTGCTCCCATCTAAGTGTACATAAGAAATGATCTACTACAAAGCAGATGTCCAACGTTCCTGCAAGATCGATGCTGACTGGCCACATAGAGCACTTCTCTGCCTGACCAGAGGTACCTGCCGTCGTCACAGTCGCATCCTGTCACGCCAGTGCTTGTGCACCCCCATGCTTTGGAGCAGCCTGAGTCATTACGCCATTGATGTCGTGAAGCCGAACATCACTGAAATGCGCTGTGCATCAGTCTTTTGCGGTTGGAGAAGCTTCGGCACGGATCATACGACTTACAACTCTAACGATGAATCTGGAGGGATGAGTCCCGGAAAACCACTTTTAAACAACAGTCATTAATCAGCCCGGGCTAAACGTAATACAGGGATAATAGGTTTTGTGGTATGCTGATGTCGGCGTGGCTTACCGTGGTCCATAGGCATAATCACTGTCCCATAAAAATCAGCATTTGTCATTTCTCGTCGAGGAGGTCTTAGGTCTCGAATGGAAGAAGTTCGTACCTAGAGATTTTCAAAATGCTCCTCTCGCCCAATCTCATCTCCATGATACCTTCGTCCCAGCCTTCAGAATAAGTTAGAATCGAGCGCTCTAAGGGCTGCGTTTTATGCCTTCAGTGATATATAGGACCTTGAATAACTTTGCCGACCCCGATAGCCGTCTTGAAATGACACCCTCGACTTGCGGATGAATCAAAGCTGTTTGGCACATACGGTGTTGGCAGCTTCTGTCTTTGGGAATAGCCGACCGAAACTCACTATTGGCCGCGACACTCCATCGCCTCATCATAAAGGAAACCGGTGTACTCGACAGTGATTTCATCCCCTTTCTTTGGCTGATCGCCGTTACCGTGCTCCAAGACCGTTCGCGTGACACCCATTGTGAGCCAGTTACGAGAATCGATACGAAAGATGATTTTCAGATGGATCAAGACTTCTTGATCTTGCAAATATTCTGGGAAGAAAAGTGCCAAACTTGGTGAACGGTTTGTTTAAGTTGAGCAATGTGAAAGATAACGCAAGCCCACCATGGCGTTGTGGAGCACAGATCGACCGAGCGGGTGTGCGTGGACATAAAAGTGTACGGGATCTTCAGGCCTGCGGAGCGGGTGTGCGTCCGGGATCAGAGGATGGGATTTCAATTTGGACAGTGGCTGCATTTTGAGCCAGTAAGGCCATCCCAACGACTCCACGCACACCCGCTCAGCACACACACCCGCTCGGGATGAGCATGCCGGCGTCTTTTCCTTCTGGGCCAAACGAGGATAGCATTCAATCACGATGGATCAGCGAATGTGGTCCTGCAATGCAGGCTTGATGAGCTTCGCAGTTATATGCAAGGCTGCGTCGCATAGCTGCCTCTTCAATTCGCTCTCACTTGCGTTGTTGCCTTGTCTCGGACGCTTGTTTTTGTAGGATGCCTTCTCATCTATTCGTGAGTACTCCTGCAGCTTGCGACCAAATGGAACTAAGTCATGCTATCTACAGCCTCAGCACCGCGAGCTCGAACAACCAGCCAGATACTCTCAGCCCCTTTACGACTGGCGATGGTCAGACATCTCAGAAGCGATCACTTGTACCTACGAGGTGGACGTTACTGTCGAAGACACTACTTCGAACCCCCCAGCTTCTAAGACGATCTGCGAAGTCTCTGTCATCTCTGACGCCACGGATAATTCGCCAAATGCTTCTCACGCGTCCCCATCTCCTGTTCATGCCTCCCTCATGAACAGTGGAGCCAGGCCAGATGCAGCCGCTTCCAAGATTTCCATAGATACTGCCAGCACGGTACCCTGTGAGCAAAATCAGGCATTGAATGCCTCTCATGTGTCGGCCTCCGCATCTCTGGCCATCTTTGCAGATTCTATCCCTGCATATGTTGAGGGGAGGCTTGTACCACCGCCGATTCTCTTTTGGCTCCGATCCCGATTGGCCACAGAAGGGGAATACCCCGTTCCCACCGTCCTTACCGTAGGCTGGTGGCAGCCGATTCTCATGCGGATTTTGCCACTGAACTTCAAGTCCACCATCGTGAACTATCGGCTGCACCCCAAACCATCAACAAGCTATTCGAAGAGCGCCTTCTGGTGGCGGGGAATATCAACCAAGAATCCATCTGCTGACCAGCTCAATTGGGTCTGTGGTGGTTACCGGCTCGTCTACTTGCGGACCACGGACGTACTGGACGTTGTGGAATTGAAGTCGAGCCTTCGTAAACATTGGTTATACAGAAGTTACCGTATCCTCGCCATGTTTCCATTTGCGACAAACCTTTGGGAAATCCTCGTCGAGCGCGACTACGTTGACCAGTTCATTGAATGCGCCAAAGCTTGTGACTACGTTGTCGAAGAGTTCGTTCGCCCGGGGAATCCTGTCGGACATCTCTCCAACTTTCGGAACCCCTTTGAGTCTTGCTTGAGAGCTCGAGAGCGACTCATTGCGCGAGCTTCGATCGCTCAGCTCGCCTCAGGCGATAACGAGCTTGCGTCCTGCGCAGCCACTATCTATCGCGATCTGGTGAAACTCTATCGGTGCCATAATGCCTACAACACCGTTGTCTCAATTCTGCTTGCCACGAACCAGCCTGCATATTCGCCGGGGCCCTGTATCATAGGATCTTCTCAGTACCCCACCAATGACGCAGCTTACGAAAGCGTCGCGAGCAAGTCTGTTTTCTAGAATCTTATTCAGGGTGATGAGATGGTCCAGTCTTTGGTCCCGATGGCGTCCGTGTTAAATATCTTTGTCACAAAGTTAATCCATTTTAATTTTCTCAATCTGCAATTGATCATTGATAAGGCCAGCGTTCAGCTAACACAGCATCACATTGTATCTAATAAATAGCTAGCACGGTACAGCGGAACCCTCCAACCAATGAATCATCCAACCGTAATACAGTTCAGGTCTAGCTTGAGTCTGTTCAGGAACTCATCCACAGACTTTACTGTTGTTGTTCTCAACAATTCGCCTACACCCGCCAGGTTTTGCACGGTTTGCTGTAACATCTGCTTGTCCATTTCGGCTTCTTGTATTGCCAATCGCAGTCGATTCGCTTCTTCTTCAGCCATCTCCTTCAGCTTTGTCGCATTTTTCACCTCACCATTCAATGATTCGAGGTCAGAAGCCATTTTGAGCTTGTCTGAGTTTAATTGTTCGATCACTGTGGTGAAGCTGATTTCAGGACCAGAAAAATTCTGCTCATTCCGTCAGTCAAGGCTGGGCAATGAAAAGTACACCTACTATAGTTCCTCGTCTCTCCTCGAGCACTTTACCCTCGGCAGCGTTGCTTAATTTAGGTGCCAGGATGGCTTCAAATGATATACCAACTCCTCGACACAATTCTCTGTAAGCCCCGATCGAATGCTTGCTTAGATGTTTTTTGAATAGGTGCTCTTTCTCCGGCAGCATTTGCCAGGTATACGGATCATCAGCACTCGTGATCAGCCGTACTTCTGCCGGCACAATTGTGATGCCGAGTTTGGCCTCTTGAGACTGTTGTCAGCGGTCGGTATCCTTCACTAGGTAGCTGGATCTTACGGATGTGCTCGGATAATTTCTGGCGGGACATTTTCCTATAAGCCGCACGGTTAAAGTTACTTGATCGAAGTATGGCCATTTGATTAGCGCTTTTGCAGACGCAGACGGGGTATGCGAATCAGGGTCTTTGATTTACGCTGGGAAATTGCGAGCAGATCCGATGTTGAAAATATTTGTATGAGGAAAGCTAAAGCTCAGATTCTTACCTTGCTCCAGAATTGGCACCTTCCGCCAATACGGGCACCCTCCAGTTCTGGCACCCTCCAGTTCTGGCACCCTCCAGTTCTGGCACCCTCCAGTTCTGGCACCCTCCAGTCCTGGCACCCTCCAGTTCTGGCACCCTCCAGTTCTGGCACCCTCCAGTTCTGGCACCCTCCAGTTCTGGCACCCTCCAGTTCTGGCACCCTCCAGTTCTGGCACCCCCTCCATTTCCGGCGTTCCTGGCGGGCGCTTGCATAGACTAAGCTTGGACAAGGTGGACGCCGTTCTGGAGAATTCTTGCACCGTGTGGCTCAGACTTCCGCTGGCCAGTCCGCGTGCTCGAACTCCCTCCGATCTGTATTTGGCCATTGGGGTCTTCAAAAATCTCCAGCCCGGCTGGCAGAGAATTGACCTTAGACTTGCATCAAGCTCGTGCGTGAAATCACGAGCATGACGATCAAACGTGCAGGACAAGAGAAACGCCCTTGGTAACAATGACTTGGACAAAGTGGTTTCTGTTCTCTTGGGCGTTCGAAGTATTCTATATTCCAGGTAAGAGGACAATGTGACCGCCTGAAACTTTCATACCATAGCAAGATTTCGAAACTCTCAATCTTCTTGTTGCTGACACAGATTTTTCAATGCCTCCATCAGATCGACTGCAAATTCTCCAACCTCCCAAGCAGCCTTCTGAAGAGCTTCTGCCAGATCTGGAGTTTGTACATAGGTTTTCGCTGCTTCTGTGATTGCCAACCATCTTGCATAATCATTTCGAGACTCGTACATATTTTGACTGCAACCAATGAGCTCACTAATTGGCCAGCGTAGTTGAGACCTGAACCGTTCAAGAGCGAGCGCTTCCAAGTCGTCCATTTGAGAATCACGTGCAATAAGAGCTACAGTTGAGTGTTTGAATAACTCTGGCTCGTCTTCTGGGAAGTACTTTCAGTGCCCTTCGACACACCTCGATTTAAAGACCTACCTATATCACGAAGTGTTTCTGCAGGCCACAAAGAATATCTTTTCTCATACATGTACTGGAAGACCCTCCAAAATGAATGTGCGCTTCAAGCAGGCTGGCTAAACTGGAGGAGTCTGCTCTTCAGATTATTCAAGAGTTCGTTGTGAATATAAGGACTTTGATGTGCAAGAATTATTCGATGAGCAGGAATTTCGATTCCGGTCGTCCCAAAGAGGACTTTGATATCAGAGTAGTCGGAGTTATTGAAAAAGCTGAAAGCAATCAGCTTGGATTTCAGAGTCACGACGGACATACCTCGCGTGCGTTTCACGAGCGTATCCGGGGCTCTTATACGAAGATCTGCTTTCAGGCATTTGGAGTTGGGTGATCGAAGTCGTCATGATGTATGTGCTGTGATTTAGTAGATAAGCTTTTTAATTGATTTGCAGTTGCCTTTTAGTAAGGGTCTGAGCGAGAAGGCCCCTTCCAGCTTCACAATTGGCTCCCAAGCATCTAATTATTACCCCCCTCTAGCATCCATATTTGGCTCCTAAGCATCCACTTACCGCCTCGCCTTGAGGCCTCACGGTACCGCCTCTCACAATATCTGCATTGACGGTACCGTCTTTTCCGGTGCCATCTTTCACGGTACCTGCTTCCACGGTGCCGGCTTTCACGGTACGGCAAACATGCCGTAAGACACTTTTCGTAAGACACTTTTCGTAAGACACTTTTCGTAAGACACTATATGTCTTGAGACACTATGTCTTGAACCGCTGTGTGTCTTGAGCCACTATATGCCTGGAGACACTTGTCATAAGACATCATACGTCTTGAGACATATGTCACGGGACACTATATGTATTAAGGCACATGTAGGAAGACATTATACGTCTTGAGACATATGTCATGAGACACTATATGTATTAAGGAACATGTAGGAAGATGTTATACGTCTTGAGACATCATATGTGTCAAGACACTTGTAGAACCACACTACATGGCTTAAGATCAATGTATTAGACACTTCTACTTTTTCTCCCTTGTGCACATCTAATGAAGGTCGTACAGGAAGGATTTTTGAATCAATACGTATCTCATCTTCGGATACATGTGATCGATTTCCTTTGATTCTATTGTAAATATTACATCATGAGCAATAACAAAAACTCAAGCCCTTGCTACTCAATTGTTACCGCTCCGAAGGCTGATATTCCAATTCCAGCAATTTTACCCGATCATCTAAATAGTCACGTACAAGGCTTCGTAGATCATCTCGCTGCTTATCGATTTCGGATACTAAATCACGATCAGTCTTGATACGCAAAGAGCGAAGAGTACTTACCCATCACCAGCATCTTTTCCTTTTCACTCTGCATCTTCTCGCTGAATTTTTGCGCACTCTCAGCGTCCCCTTGCACGGCCTCGATATCCTCTGATTGTCTCATGTTCACCTCTGTTTGTAAAATCTTCTGCAAATCTGCGGATCCTCGGTAAACAGTCCCACGTCGATCAAAAGACACTGTCTTCTTTTTTAAATAAATCGAAAAGATTGAGATGAAGAGAATCTACTCTGCGTGTCAGTGAAGCAAACGAAAGCATTGATGAACGTCATCTTATCCAGATTGTCGTCTTTCAAAGCATTATTAAGCAGCGACTTCACTGCGAGAGCAGTCTCTGCCCTTGTAAGTTTCTCATCAGTGAATTCACAACCCCGTTTCATGCTTATCGATGTGTTGTACTTGTCAAATCACACGGATTCGAATAGTACTAGCCTTGCGAGCCTTATAATCCTGAATCAGCTGTTTCAGATACGGCAAGTGTGCAGCCATCCCGAACCCAGCGGCTATCAGAAGAACGCTTTCATACTCGTTCACAGAGACACTGATTTCATGAGACTCACTGAATAGTATCAAACGAGAACCAGTCGCGCTCTCATTCTCGTCGGTCTCGGCGCGATACAGAAGTTCTCGTGTTAGTTCATTACGAGGTTCGACGAAAAGATCTAGTCTATTCTGCTTCTCGTGTGCTCAAGAGATCATCACGAAAGGATGACTCTGCACGAAGAATCAGAAGCTGACGGAAGGAATTCATAGATTGATGTATTGCCCAGCTTTGATCTTCAGTGATCGAGAAAGATTGATGCTAATCTTAACAGTGCCATAGGCGTGACTAATGAGGGCTCGGGCGCGATCGTGGCGGAACGTTTCACTTCGTCACAGTACACTGACGCATTGAACAACAGATGTGGAAAGGAACAGCGCAGCAGATATATAGATGTACATGCGAGGAAAAAGCGACTTGAAGGGCAGATGACGTCAGGTGGAACAGGCGGAAAGCGCAGTCAACGCTTGATGCGTACGAAGAAAGATTTCGTAGAACGGCCGGCGCAAGAGAGGATGCGAGAGTAGTAGTAGAACACACAGCGATGATCCGGCCTGAGTATGATTAGTTAAGGACGGCGGTGAAAGCAGCAACAAAGACTAACTATCAGTTCAAGAAGATGCTTTGATACTTTCAACGAGAAAGTGGTTCGATTGATCACGAGGACGAGTACGTGAACGAGGATGAGCGCGAACGTCATCAATTTCGTCGAACGGTGAACGCGTCGATAAGAATTCAAAGAAAAACCGAGGAGGTCAGTCAGAAAACTAAGATGAGCGTCTGCAAAGAGCGAAATCATGTTGACGAGCGATAAATTCCCGGCTTGAAGATCAGCTTTAGAGATCGTGAAAACTCGAAAGCTGAGACAGAAGACATTGATTGTGATGTAGATCAGCTGAATCAGGACGTCGATTCGACTTCACGAACTCAAAAGTCGATGACGATTCAGAAAGTACGAATAAGTAAGATGCTTGAACGTAAGAAGAGAGATCTTTTCCCGGAATCGCACTGTACGGAAAAGAAAGTTAACAATAATGAAGACAAAGAAGAAGTCGTCCGCGACGACAGCGTATATCTGAATGACATTCATGAGAATACGAAGTCGAAGCAGTATTACAGAGAAGAGATGAAATATCGAAGCGAATCAAAGAAGTGAAAGACTGAGAAGGAAATAAAGCAATGTATCGAGACGTCAAGACTCTTTTAATACGTGAAGCTAGGATTGAATAGAACTGATCGTGAGAACAAACGTAGCAAAAGTTGAGAAGGAAGGACATCAAGGGTATTAGAAAAGAAGCAGGAAATGGTGACTCATAAGAGCAGGACTAAATGGTCATCATTTTCGATGATGCGCTACATTCAGAATCCGTTTCGAGAAACGAAAAGGATTTCAACTCACTAAACCGGCGCAAAAAGGTCAGAAACAGAGGTTTTATAATTTTTGATTGACATGCAAAGGTATTTGCGAAACCCTACAAAGAACTGTCTATACTGACTTGTGAAGTCTTCACGCGGAGACTTCAGCCCAGTTCATCATTCACTCGAGTCAATTCTTCCGTCAATCACACTGAAGCAGTCGATGCTGAAAATGTTAGATTCTGAATGAAGCGACTAGATTTCGACTCACCTTCATTAGTTCGTTTATCGAAGAAGCAGATGTTGTCGTCGACAGAAATTCGACGACGTCTGAGTCGAAAGGTCAACGATTCAAATCCTCGACATCGATAGCTTCGTCGTCTTTGATGTATTTCTGCATAAGTTTCATCATGATTCTACTGAGCGTTCTCACATTTCTAATACTGTTTTCGTCTGACGAAGCGACCTGACAACAGCATTCTTGATTCGCTTTCATGTAACGTTAACGAAGCCTTCTGTGAACTGAAACTGAGATCGATCGATTTTGACGTCTTTTTCAGCGCTGACAAGAATGTTCGAGCTAATAAGAGACTCATGCTTCATTCCCTGAGAGGTAAGATAGGCAAGACTCTCAAGTATCTATTGTGATTAGCACATTCTCCGTGACATATCGTTCGCTAGGTTTACCTGTCCGAGTATGGTCGCTAACTCTTGCTCGCCGGGATAGGAAGGAGAAGCAACGATCTGAACAAGAGAGATGTTCATACGCTCGAGAATGACATAGAAGGATTCCTCGAAACTAAAAGATTCTAGAACGGCAACGAAGTTGTCGTGCCGAATGTGATGTAACATGTGAAGCTTCTCGTGAGAGTCTGATCCCGAAAAGCTTTTCACGACGACACGTTTGCGAAGGGGTTCTCTCCGAACGGCAACAGTAATGAAACGATCAAGCTTGAGCTGAAAGATCTTCCTGTAGCTTTTCCACGGAGATTCGTTTTTCATTTCCTTATATTCGCGGATCCCAAGTCTTGTATCTACCCCATTTCTCTGCGGAGAGAGGAATCTCTTTCTTTTTGAACCTTTGTTTTTAGGGACCGAGTGGTTCTGAAAATGCCGTTCCGGTTCTGTGACATTGTCATGATGCTCCGTAGTCAAAGTAGGCTGCTCGAGACCTCTCAGATCCTTCATGTTGAACAGGGTGTCGCGCTTGAAGGGGTGGGAACTCATGCTGAATATTCGTAGTGATGAGGAAATATTTGAAAATTTGATGATTGTTGAATAGAAAGTACAGTCGAGAAGAGGATGAAACGTCGAAAACAACGCGGTGTATAAGTAGACTGGCAACGGTCAGGAAATTATTTAAAGCACAGGAAGAGAAACAGTTTCTGAAAGGAGGTTGACAGCACTTTTTGAAGTCTGTCAGAAACGGCGCGCAATACAAAGTACAAGCATTGCTAGATCGCAAGACACTCTAATGTATCTGTTTCTTTTTCATTCTTCATCAAGTGAATCTTCTCGAAATGTGACGGGCTCAAGCGCACGACGAAGAGTCAAGACTCGAAGCGGAAAAAGAGCTCAAGTACAAAGGAACGACTCGCGTCAGGCTCAAGTGACTGCATTTTCGATGAAACGAACCAGGGAAGCTCGATAACACGAACGTAGAAAGGTTGAAATTCATTTTTCGAAAAGATTGTCGTCGACTTGACATACATAATCACATCTGTGCTGTTGTTGATCAGCAACACCTCGATGCTGCTATACTGATTTCAGAAATCTCAGCGAAAGCATTGCTGACTAAACCGGAAAGCGAATATTCGAAGCTAGTTTTTCCGGCTGACTACCAGCTGAAATGCCTGCACGAACGACACAGAATTCAAACAGGAAAAGAAGTTCTTTCTTCAGCGAATAAATGATGAACAGTGAATCTTTACCTCGCAGATACGATAGAACTATCCTCAAAATCAACGCTTCTGATCTCTATCTTTTACAGATATCGATCGCGAGCTGAAAACATCTCTGATCGAGGAGTATTTCAACGAAGGAAAGCCAGCCGACGGCGAGATCTACCGCAAGATACGTCAGTATCACTTTGAACGCAATCTTAGCTTCGAACGACGATGGTGAAACCGTCTAACTGCGCACGGGAAGCGATGTCTGAGGCAACTTTTCAGACATGATGAGCTGACCGCGGCTTGCGATGCTCTGTTGAATATCACTGGTCTTTGGGGGGGTTGAAGGAATAGCACACTACACACAATTATGGCCATTAAATGTCACGAGGTGAGCAGATACTCGACGAGTGCTCTGATTTGCTTATTCTTCGATAGAAAAGTCTGCGCTATCTCAATCACATCAAGAAGGTCTGAAAGCCGCTACTTCAGCGAGACAAGAACGCGATGCAAAAGGTGAATCAAGCCACAGTGAAAGCCCTGAAGCTGAAAGCATCACGACTATCGACGCTGAATGTCAAAGTTTTACGTGATCAAGTGCTAGAAGAGGAAATATTCGACGCTTTTAACGAGCAAGAACGTGTGGCAATATGAGGCAGACTGCAAGCCGTCGACGATTTGATTCCTTCTCTATTTACTTTCTTCGAGAACGTCAAATACCTGAAAGCGTGCGCCAATTGCGTGAAACGATTGATAAGCCTATCTCCTCGGAACATCGTGTCCACCGCGCTGAAAAAGGCGTTTTTCGACGCAAATCAAAGAGCAGATCGAGCTGTCATTCAGATCACGGAATCCAGCTTTACGTCTAGCCCGGCAAGCTTGACGAATCGAGCGGACCTGAGCTATCGACAGTTGCATGTCTACGCCATGCGTCACTATCTTCAAATGCCTAGGAAGCTCAAAGAAAAAGAGCTTCTGGCGAGACTAATGATCAACATAAATGAAACGATGCTGCGCGACTTTGCTGATCTGACTGACCGATTAGATTTCGAGTCACCCGAGATTACCGCTCTAAAGCAATGTTCAAAGTCGACGATTGCGAGAGCGAGATCCGAAAGATCGAAGTCTCTGCTAGTCATCGATGATGCCGGTGAGATAAAGAAACGAAGATGTGAACTATCACGCGTAGAGGATTATGTAGAGGATGGCGAGTTTCTGTTCGTAAATCACCTACACAAGGAGGAGGAGGAACAAGGCGAGGGGATTACATCCTTTTTCGTTCGGAAGTCCGTCTACTTTGCATTCTTCGGGAGGTCGTTACCCTTGACCTTGGATTCGATCCCTCGAGTTTCTGATAACATAGACGAGGATATGAACAGATCGCAAGACGCACACATACCGCAGGAGAGGCGGGAGCTGGAGCTGGAGCTGGACAGGTTGAAGCTGCAGAGGCAGGAGCAAGAGCAGCAGGAGCAGGAGCAGCAGAGGCAGGAGCAAGAGCAGCAGAGGCAGGAGCAGCAGAGGCAGGAGCAGCAGCGGCAGGAGCGAGAGCAGCAGAGGCAGGAGCAGGAGCGGCAGGAGCGGCAGGAGCAGCAGAGGCAGGAGCGGGAGCAGGAGAGGCAGGAGCAGCAAGAGCAGCAGAGGCTGGAGCAGGAGAGGCAGGAGCAGCAAGAGCAGCAGAGGCTGGAGCAGGAGAGGCAGGAGCAAGAGCAGCAGAGGCTGGAGCAGGAGAGGCAGGAGCGAGAGCAGCAGAGGCAGAAGCAAGAGCAGCAGGAGCAAGAGCAGCAGAGGCAGGAGCAGGAGAGGCTGGAGCAGGAGAGGCAGGAGCATGAGAGGCAGGAGCAGGAGAGGCAGGAGCATGAGAGGCAGGAGCGAGAGCAGCAGAGGCAGGAGCAAGAGCAGCAGGAGCAAGAGCAGCAGAGGCAGGAGCAGGAGAGGCTGGAGCAGGAGAGGCAGGAGCGAGAGCAGCAGAGGCAGGAGCAAGAGCAGCAGGAGCAAGAGCAGCAAAGGCAGGAGCAAGAGCAGCAGAGGCTGGAGCAGGAGAGGCAGGAGCAAGAGCAGCAGAGGCTGGAGCAGAAGAGGCAAGAGCAAGAAAGGTCTAATAAGGAGAGATTAGAGCGAGAAAGACAAGAGCAAGAGGCCAGACAGGAGCAAGAGGCGCGAGAAAGACAGGAGCAAGAGAGACGGGAAAGACTAGAGGATCAAAGTCTAGAGGATCAACAAAGACTACAGGATCAGCAAAGACTTGAACAAGAAGCATTACTTGAGGAAGAAGAACTTGATCAAGAGAAAATATATCAGCAAACAGAACAAGACGTAAATCGAGCCGAGACATCAGCAAATCTACCCTCGACGAAAAAAGCACGGAAGCCTGAGACTCAACTTGAGAAGAGATCAGATAACACAAAGATCCGCATCAACTTCAAATTTCGTGAAGAAGGCTTCTGAAAAGATGCGTCATTTCTCATGATCGATCCATTCGATCCATCCGAGGTCGAGAGAGTAGCGAAGAAGAAAATAAGAGAAAAAATAAGGCTTTTCGATACCGAGTTGCGCATGTTAACTTCACAGGAGTGTTATCAAGCCGTGATGATCGACGGAACTTACACTGTACTCTTAATTCGGGAGTCAGAAATCTACATCGACGACGAGCTACAGATTTCTGCAATGGACGTCCGCATTAACGTCTTATCTCATCAACAAAATATGCTGAAGAGAGTTGCCACCAATGATATATCTCAACTGCATCACGTTCGAAAGAAACGTTAAAGGAGTGTCTTATATGAAAGAGAATCACTCTGAAAGGCACAAGGCCGTTGGTGAATTGATGGCATACAGAGCTAGAGTAGATTTCACACAGTCGTCATATCAGAATCACCTTGTTTCAAGAAATACTGTTCCAATCAATGTAAGGATAAGTTCAAAAGGCGCAAACCAGGAAAGCGCTTCCGGCGATCGCAACAACAGCTAGATGAACGACTGCTATCTTTGAGAGGCCATTGAAATCTGCCTCTCCTTCGACCAATAGGTTAAACAAGAAACATCATTGACTCACATTTACACCCTCACTTCATTGCGCGCCGTGTATAAGGGGTGTACAAACGTACAAGGTCGATCCCGCAAGGAAAAAACACACCGAGTAGGGCATAAACATCATTGGGCACTGCTAGATGAAAACCGTTTTCCATCGCGGACTTCTAATACCGCGGCTACTTCCCTCGAAGTACGGTTGTACATCAGATTCTCTCTCCCCTGCCTCCGCCAGCAGCAGGGGCGGATAACGGCGGATATATCCACTTGCCCTACTTGCTCTGGGCACCCATAAGAAGGTAAGTACGGCGACTGCTTCGAACCCACGGCTCTAAGTATCAGACTTGAACGAATCGTCTGAGGTGAGACTACGCAGTTTCAACGTTCTCGCAACATCTTACGCAAAGATTTGTATCACTCATATGTAAGTTCGAAGCTCAATCGACGTCTCAATATTGCATCGATAGTATCACCTCCTCTACCTCTCTAACCCGATCGTCAAAGTTTGCGATTGACCGGTTCGAGGTCTCTGCTAGTCCCTTCAGATGATTCTCTTCGGCAGCGAGCTTTTCTAAGACCATTCTCTGCACCTCCAGCATGCATTCTTTCATGTCTAGTACTTTCGAGAGTTTCGGGTCCAAGGCAGATAATTCGTTGAGCCGTTCGTGGCGCTTCGCCCAACTTTGGCTGCGGAGCTCCCCCTTTTGAATTTCCTCATCTTGAGTGGCCAGCCATTTTCTTCGGGGTCGGTCCGACTTTCCGTGTTCTCTCGTGGGTCTCGGTCCTCCACTTGCGTTGAACCTAAGGTTCGGGCGCAACGGACGATCTGCGTATGATGGATGTGGTTGCGACGTACTGGTGAATCCCGCCATGTCGAACTTGAAGAAGCGACTCGCGAAGTAGGTCAATGCAGCTTTAAATCTAATTACGTCTCTCCTCGACAATACAGCAGTCCGGACCGATCCGTTTCTTAGTCATCTTCACCGGTGTTTCGACTTTCCATCCTTGCTCTTGCTCGGCATCCACTTCTGGCTCTGGCATCCACTTCTGGCTCTGGCATCCACTTCTGGCTCTGGCATCCACTTCTGACTCTAGCATCTACTTGTAGGGATAGGTATCGCTGCCTGCTAGCCCAAGTCTATTGTGTAAATTGCTCTCCATTCCTAGGCTTATAATAAGTAATGACGGCTATATACTCTGCACAAAGGCAATATACAATCTTTACGGAAACGCAGTGTGTTTAGCATAATCTAATAGTCTCAGTTCGACATTTTCATAAGGTTCTTCACGTAGAGCCCTTTTAGAAACTAGATCAGATTTGTAGTGATCGAAGGAACAGATTCCTATTCAGCTAAACAAAACGCGAATCAAGAACAAGTGCATGTTCATCTCAGCGTGCTATCATATATCATTACAAAAAGACAGCCTTTTAGCGAGACATTTGACCCTAGGCGCGCTATCCGCTCGAAGCACAAGACACAAAGTTGAAGCTTCCTCGATACTAGTATTCTGCTGGCTTACTGCTCATACCTCGCATCCGCCTAATAATGCCACAAGCGGATACAGCCAGCTCCTTCTCCGTTAGGATTGTTGTGACAGTCAGCAGCTGTTACCATCCGATAGTTCATCATGTACTCTCCGCAGCTCCAAGCCTGGGTTTGGCCGGGATCTTGGCCTAAGCGGCTCAAATCCAGCTGTTCTTGTTCCTCTAGTGAACGAGATATCTCAATGGATTTGAAAGGCGCTACATTGGCCCAAATTCCATCTTTCCCGAACCCCACATCCTGCGAATAATAGAGAATTCCACCGTGCCGATCATCTTTGCAGTCGAGTTTCGTGTAAACAGTCAAGGTAAGCGTCGAAGGAGTGTAGACTAAAGAGCCTTTATTGATTGCCTGAATCATGGTCAGAAGAAGCGGGTTTGAACGCTAGTTCATATATACTTACACCAGCATCGAATGCTTTGTTGTCTCTCACCTGAAGAGCAGCAGGCTCATGAGCACTTTGAAGTGTCGATACAGCATCGACGAGTGCGCAGATCAGATAGTAACAGAATAGGAAGGCGAGACAAGCCTTCAAGACGCTGATAAATATCATGTTGAATTATCAGATGGGATGTGAACGTACGACACTTCGCAAAATCAATAGATTAAAAGAATTTGACTCGAGGAGGGTTTTTATCATGACAATACTCGACCACATTCAATTCCGGTTTTGAAGCTTATGTAGGATTTTCATGAACATTCAGAAAAAATTTCCTGTGGAACATCAAAAATGAAGCTTCTTCCCTACAGGGTTCAGAAGGATGTCCGATTATTATATTCAGAAAGGTTCGCGGAAAGGTGTTTCTTTAAGCAGCTATGAATGAGCTTCCAAGTCATCATTTCCAGTCCGCTTCTAATTCCTCGTCAGATATTGTGTTTAAATCAGACATATTCGACTACGATGTCACAACAGACAACACACGAACCGAAAGTGAGACAGAAAATCGATCGTCGTCAATAATAGAAGAACAGCGGCGAGAAGTAATTCATGACGAAGTCTCAAAGGTCGCAACGTCAAAGACTGCATTCCTGAGGACGAAAACAACTAGAGACAATCGACATGTCATCTTTCAAGATTCTCGAGTAAAGCGACGACTGTCATCAATACATTCTGCATTTCGCAGACGATCAATTTCCGGCAAGACAGATGATGTTGCTGCTCTGAATCATCAGATCGCAAGGAATGAGAGAATCACATTCACTTACGAGCAGCTATCTCATCGGCTTCAGATATCGAAGCAAAATCGCTCTGCTTCTTCAGCGGAGCGCGTGATAAAATTTACAAGAACGAATGACTATTTACTGCAAGAGCTGACTTATCACAAAGATACTCGAGCAGCTGATATGAAGTTTCACGAGACAGTAGCTGATTTGCATGTGAAATTGAACGATGCGTTGAAGGAAAGATCCCAAAAGCGAGCAGATGCAGAGTTTACTTTACTAAGCTATTGAGGTATTGATTTTGATGATGAAAATGTCGAGGATACCGTTTTCTAATAGCTTTCATCTTTATCTCATTTCGTAGAAACGAGCGAGTTCAGCGCTGAAGAAAGACTGAGCCTGGCCGAAGTATCTCCGCTCCCATCCCTATAGGGCTGTTGCTTAAGGTTTCAAGGTTTCTGATATACAGTCAAAGCTGGCTATAACGGAGGTGACAAATCCTGTACCTTATTCCGTTATATACAGAGTTTCCGTTATTAAAATGTGACTAGTGAGTGGCTGAGTGTGACTGATGTAAAATTGGCATAAAAATACACAGATTCGGCCCTGAGATGAGATAAAATACAATGAAATACACAGCTTTTCTGTATTTTGACTATATCTTACAGCTCGCTATAACGGAACTCCGCGAAAATTTCAGAAAAGTCTTTCCGGTTGCGTTATAGACAGACTTTCCGGTAATCACATATGTAGTTCTCAAAAGTCAGAGCTTTCTTCCGTTATAGCCAGGTTTCCGTTATTCGAAATTTCCCTATAGCCAGCTTTGCCTGTATCCCTTTAACCGCCCGAAAGTCGACCAACCCCCTTGACCAACAGCTAGGCCCAATATGGTAGCAGCTTGACCCTATAAGGTACGGGTGCTTTCGCTGTCGCCGACTCCCAAATCCAATTAAATTGAAGCTTAGCGGTGTTTGTACGCTTAGTCATTGATGGGGTTCCCTTCTACCCTACGTAGTAGATCATGAGGGGTGGCACACTTTCTGACGGTTAAAGGAATAAGTTAGTTACCTTCCGTCCGGCCACGTAGCTTTTTACTGCAGTTCAGTTCAATCAATATATTCAATGCTCATATCTACTGCTTCTGTCCTCGTATACTTTCAACATTCACTATCAGACCTCACCTCAATTCTAAATTGCCAGGACTGATCATACATCATAGTTTAACAGTAAGCGAACTATATAGCTATTCGTAGATGAAACATTAACTGAAACGTGATAAAATTAAGCATTCGAAAGTGAACTGCATGACATTCGTTTTTCTTCCGCGATCCTGATGACTGAGCTTTTTAGTAAAATTGCGACATGATTCTGCAATTAGAGACATTCAGAAAAAAGGCGACATTCATTCACTGCTTTCGAGAATTCGTTTATTTTCCAAGGGTATATATTGTCATTGTGTCTTCAAAAAAGAACGATCAAAGCATCTTCCTATATCTTCATGACAAAAGTTAAAACTCAACGACACATTAATCGAAAGAAAGTCAGAAAGCGAACAACAAGTCTCTTCAAAAAGATGAACGAGTTGGCACAGATAGCGGACGCAAAGATCTACTTCGTCATGAACCGCAATGAAAAATTTCAAATCTATAAATCGACTGATCAACCTGAATGGTCGTCGTCGGAACAAGAAATGGTAAGTAGCTCAACCGCAAAGGTCCGCGCACTGTTTAATACTATGATTCTAGGAGAAGCATTATCCCATCCCAAAGTATAAAGGCCCGGCGGACTTTGAGCCTGCGAACGGCGGGGCAAGGAATCAGAGGAACACTGAAGAAACCAACGGCGGACACCTGACGAAGCCCAAGCTTGAAGATGATCGTGGTTTCATTGATTATCAGCGGCGCATTTTCTCTGTTCCCAAGCCTCCAGTTCTGTCGTGATCATCAGTTGAACGAATGTATTTCTCGTCTCGACTTTCATCTTAGATGATGTGCAGATCAAACATCTATCTGTCATAAAGACTCAGATTGCAATTGTCTCACCTGAATTCTGAAAGTTCCCTGAGAAATAGCATTCTCATCCAATTCGGTCTATGCTCGACTAACAAAATGTGGGCTGCCTCCTTCGTGCCTCGTACCATATGAAACACATATTGCTGTTCAAGACTAGTGCTACTCGTATTTTTGACGTCGCACTGTGTGACAACGCTCAAGATCCTTCGATCACACTTCAAGGAATAATGCGATAAAGTGGGGTCAGGTCTCTGCGAAGTCTCTGACAAGAAGTTGTTGAAGCAGAGGCATCACATTCTGAAACTCTTGAATGAAGCGGTGAGAAGCAAGAACGAGGATCATCGTCAGAATGCATGATTAGTGGTTGTAGTTGAGATTCTGAATTGGGTTTCACAATCAGGAAGCAATCCTAGATCTTTCAACGTCGTTTTTACGTATTCACTAGCGCACCCTTGTATGGTGTGCATTTACTATGTACATGCTTAGTTGACTTGCGTCTGTGCCTCAAAAAGAATCCTAGTTGCGAAAGGATGATTGACAGCGGCAGAGGCTCGAAGTTGAAATCGAACTGTCTGATTGAATGACTGTCAGCATTTGCAGTGCCTTAAAGAGAAACGCGCACCCGCTCTGCTTCACATGTTCTAGATGCTGCCAAAAATGGGCTTCTTGATTTGAAATACGTGTTTTGACTTCGACTGCGCCTTTCTTCTTCTTCTCAACAGTGTAGCACAACGTCATTTCTGAATGCTCGCTAGTCGTTCCTTACTAAACCTTCCTTTCATTGTATTTGAGATTTCTGCTTTCAATAAACGGAAGCCAAATTACCTTCTTCTACTTGACATCAAATTCTCGCATATGTCGACCTCAGTCAATTCTCCCTTTTGCCGTCAGTGTCTTTCGTCGAAGTTCTCTGATCATCGCGTCAGCATCGTTGCTGAAAGCATCTGCAACTTCCTGTGAGTCATCAGGTCCTTTCTGAACAGGATATGTCTAATTTTCTCCGAGTGCGTTTGAAGCAACTCAAGAACAAGCTTTTTCGAACGATTGAGATGAGGAGGCTCCGCCGCAGAATCGTCAAGGATGATGCTGGTATTATATTGCGATCGACAGTCTGAGGAAACAACTTCGAGATCATTACACTCAGTATCAACATTTGTGCGCAACCTAAAATCAGGCTCGAGAAGACGTGAATACTCAGGTCCGACGATTTAAGTTTATTGATTCAGCTTTCAATATGGAAAGGAATGCGCAAGTTGGAAAAGGAAACCCGATATGAAGCAGACAAACAGCGAATGGTCATCATTGTCAAATTCATCGATATTCTTCACGCTTCGCGAGTTCTCGATGAGAACGTAAGAGTCTGGCTCAAGGCAGAAGCATTGAAGCTTGACCTCTAAACCGCGGTGAAGATTGTTGATGCTTTAGTGATGTGATAGGCAGTTGATAGGCATAGAGTGGATAATATAGCATACTGGGGGATCCCGGTTGTTAGAACACATCATATGCATAAGGTAATCACGTTCACAGATTAATGAAGCTCATTCTGCTTCGATTTGATCTATCTATATTACAAAATCCCTATGACAGAGTAGTAGGTAATAAGCAAAGAGATCATGCTCCTAAATATTTCCTTCATGACAGCCCGATCAGAAAATGAAGCCTCTGACGGTCGTATCTCAGAAGTTGAAACATCGATTGCTCAGATACTGTTGTTCGTCGATCATATATTCAAAGAAGGAATCGCGGTGAGCACTGAAGCGGCTGGTTCATTTTCAGTCCACGAGAGGCCGAATGTTCGCGAAGCGCTCGTAGAAATTGCCTGCGCAACGCTCGCTGTAGCGCTGTCGTTGACTAATTGACGATTTAAAGGATTCAAGTTGAAGATTTCTCTGTCTTTGTCACGAAGCGCACAGTCCTGCTGTGATGATGAGCGATAAAATCATGCTGAATTATTCGTTGTTATCAAGTAAGGGATCATCAATCTGAAGAAATTGACAGCGCTTAACAAGTGATCTGCTTGACAGAGTCGGTTTAAAGAGATCTGAGCTATATGATCTCTGAGGTTCACTGAGATGAACAAGATGATATCGTCGACGAAAGCATTCAATTGATTGAAAGTGAACACAGTCTTCAAGTCGATGTCAACGACGATGTGATGAATCGATGAATTCGAAGATATAGCTTCTGAACTAGATTCTAGTGTTGTTGTTTGCATGCTAACGTTGAAACTTGTTGAGTTTCAGCTCAAGTTCAACTCAATCGACAACGTTTCAAGCGCGTTATCGACATGACTGCTAAGTAGAATATTAGCTGGCTCGATCTGCATGCTATTCACTTACATTTCAGCGATCAACGTCGTCAACAATGTCAATGATTTCAACCCGTTCATGTCTTCTTTTGCAAGTTGAAATATTGATGTTGTCAAAGTTGACAACATTGAGAAAAAGACTTCTGACTCTTGTCAAATGAAGATAGTAAACCTCAAAAATGAAATCTCGAAGAGTCTCGATTTGTGAATGTTCAGAATGCATCTTTTGCAAGATTCTATTCGCAGTCAGAAAAGCTTACAGAACGATGCAAGAACTGATGATCATGAAAGTCTAAGTTGACTTATCGATGATTTATTAAAGGGCACATTTTCAAATTAATGATTCAAAAAAACACAACATTACAGTTATAAAATTCCCAGAAACAGATCGATTGATTCGATTCTTGAATACATTTACTCGAGCAACACTATCATCTCAAAAGACAAGCAATACTGCTCTTTCGTACGAGAACTGATTTGAAAAAGGAAAAAGGAAAAAGGAAAAAGGAAAATCCTTTCAATTGAATAATGACTGGTTTCGGGACGAAAATTTCATCGATCGTAGAAGCCGAAGGAAAGACGCCGAGTTCGAATTTCAAGCGGGTTGTGATCGACGAAGCGCGTAAACAGGCAGAGCAAGCAAAGACGTCCCACAACCTGTCAACATCAGAGAACACGTCGGGCTCAGACACTGCTCGCCTTGAAGCTGACAAAACACGTCGACAGACAGAAGCGGCAAAAGCATCCTCCGACGTGATAGACCCGGAGAAGACGTTGAATCAAGACACTGCTCATATCAAAGCGGACAAAGGAAAAGGTCGAGCAGAAGAGTCTTCGGAAACAGCTCCTTCAGGATCATTCAAAATCTTCACTGATAAATCCGAAGAGTTTGCCGAGAACGCTCATAAGAATGAAGATCAAGATGACGAATCTGATCGCATGAAAATTACGCAGAGCGAAGCTTCAAAGCCAAATGATCTTCGTCAGCAGATATATGAAAAAGCCACACCGCATTTGGGAAAGCTCATGAATAATTCCAAGGACGCTGAAGCGACGTCAGAATTGAATAAATTGAACAAGCAGATAAAGGAGCAGAACCTCAAAGACAAGCTTTCAAAGAAAGATTTAGAGAACTTTCTCATTCAGGTTCTCACATTCGCCGCCAACTTCGAAATGGCGAAAGATTACTGCGAATCTTTGCAAAAGGACTCAGCGGACGATATAGCGAGACAGAAATTAATCAACATCAACAACATTTTGAGCCAATTGAATGAGCGGCATGAGTATCTCAGAACCTGGCTTATAACTCTTCCACCTAGACCAGGCACTAATGAAGCAGGGTCCGAAGCAACAGAATCATTCGAAGCAGCAGAGTCATTCAGAACAGCAGAGCTCAAAGCCGTCGATCAAGCTGGTCAGGCTTTCACCAAAGGTGATGTGAAGATCAAAGTTAGCGTTGAGATATCAGATGAATTCGACGGCTTAACGTTGCTCGAAAAAGTCGTGATTGTTCGAAAAGCTGAGTTTGAATCGCGAATCATTGTGAACCGTGAAACAGATGTGAATTCGTATTATGAAATACACTCTGAGACCAACTTTGAAAAAGAAGTCGTCAAAGAGTGACTGAAAGATGAAATGTACGAAAGCGAAGATCTGTCAAAGAATGCAAAAGTCAATCAGATGCAAATTCATGAACGAGTCAAAGTCAAGAAAACAGACCGTAAGCCAGTTAATAAAATCACGCGTACCCGAAGTGAAATTCAATACTACTTAATCAAAGTCCTGGGGACAGATTACGTAAGCATCAGGTCGGCGCTTTCTGAAATGAAAGAACTCAGCCCTGTCAAATTAAAACGTATCGATGCACAATTGAACCGTCAAAACGAGCAGTTGCTCGCGAAACTTGATCAGTGTCGTGAGAAGAATGAGCATTCGAACATCGAAGAGTAGCTAACGAATGACGATATCGTAAAGATGTCGTGACTGTCGTCGAACGCGATAATCGAGATTAAGAAGAAGGAGGATGAGGAGGAAGAAGAGAATGAGGATGTGAAGAATATAGTTCCTCAGAGAACAGGCCTGAAGCGCAGTTCAAAGCCAAGGACCGCTTCACGCACGTCGAATGCGTAATATTCCACCGTTCAAGCATTATAGCATGTTGTGCAAAAAGATGAGCGAGGGTTCCTTGAATTTGATTTCCTTCAGTCAGTCTTTACCAAGTTATAGTAGGTTTAGAACAAGAACAATAATAGATCATTGAAACAGAAAGCTTTCATACATATACTAACGAACAATGTGCTCACAACATCTCATTACTAAGCGCTCAGCACGTCTGGTGACAGCCTAGTGAAATCACGTAGGATGCTTACGTAATTCCTCTTTGTTTCGTCTAGAATTTTAGAGTGAAAATTGATTGAAGTTCATCAAGCCTTGACATAAGACTAGCGCTGACTTATATAATTTTCGTATTCAAATTGAGAATACTTCTCTCTAGTTTCTATAACCGTTTATTGCAATCAAGGTCCTTGCTCATGAATTCTCAAACATCAATCTTGAAACATCGGTTTGATGAAATCAAGAGTGAACAGCGTCAATTCAAGAACAGGGATTGCTTATATGTTGAAGTCAGATCTGAGTCGGAAGATCTCACACGATCACACACGAGCAGATGAAAGGTATACATCTACAGAATCTGAGCAACAGGGGCATAAAAGAAAGCGTTTTACTGTCAACCAGCAACGCGGTGCAAAGCGAGCTCGTCGTATCGTCGCACAGTCAACGCACTTGTCCGCGGCAGCGCTTCAGAGTATTCAAGACGAACAGAAGAAATCCGACGGTAGCAACGGCTTCGAGGCAAGTTGAGAAGGTTTCTCTCTAGATGCAATGCTGACTAGAAACAGTGATCCTATGTCATGAGTTGTAAAAATGAAACACTGTCGGTGTCGAGTTATTTCGACAGCAAACGAAAAGGGAGCGTCAGCCTTTTATTCTCAAAATTCAGATTTGTCACGGCTTACGATGTTAATTTCGAAGACATATTGAAGACGCATCGCGTCATAAAGGCAGATGACGAAGAGTTCAAGAACTGAAGAAAGCTTCAATCGTCGATGAAAAGGAAACGCGTATCTGCATCGCCTAAGAATCATGAAATTAAGAGCATTCGAGTAACTGTACGACGCAGCTCAAACGAGAATAGCGTTTCTTTCAGTGTGTTTTCAAGGATTTTCTCCGTGAGCAGAGTGAACATCTGTCACACGTTGAAGGAGCACTGAAATCGTCAATGAACACATTGAATATCTTCTTATGCAAATCACAATCCTAAGATTGCATCTTCACAGTCAGACTATGTCATTGAATATCATACTAAACTCTTTTTTGATGAAGTCATTCGAAGACTATAAGAACTCGCAAGCTTTAGCAAGAACAAATTCTCGTTCCTCGTATTCTTCGTCGAGCTGAAAAAGACATCGAGCGCGATGAATGTTGCAAAATTACAAAACCTGCACAACGAAGCGAGTGCGATCTACAACATATTAAGATTGCATCAGACGATAGATGAGAAGGATGAATTCTACGATAGAATCTGAGTGCTATCGCTTGATATCAACGGCGAGATGTGAAAACTTCGGTGTCATTGGGTTTCTAAAAATGATCATGAATGTGATACCTATTACTCAAAGATTCTTAGATGTTGAGCAATCGAAGATCCGAGAGTGACTATTGTCTCGAAAGCAAGAGCTTCAATGAGAAATGTCGTGAATCGAATGCGCGATGTGTTATTCAAAGATTTATACGCTGCGATGAACATCTACGAGAAAATTTTCAACCCTCAGCTCTTGAATTTCAAGCCCTATCAGAACAGCTACGACACACGGCTCAAATCAGAGGATGACAGCGTTCTTCTGACATCTGATCACTTCGTTGTCGATGAAACGCAGTCTATTGAGTTTGGTGCACAGCTCGATACTGCTTTGAGGTCTCAAGAGAATCTCGAAACCGACACTGAATCTGTACATGAATTCATTGAATCGATGTCAACTCAACAGTCGAGCCTCTTCAACGTCAAGTACAATAAAGAACTTAGAAAGAAAGAGTGGGAACTAGACAACCTCACGAGAAGCTAGCGGTAGCATACACACTTAGTTGCACGAACATCTAATATTTGATTCTTTCGCTAGACGATCATACACAATGAACGAAACTGCAAAGAATGTGCTTGATGATCTTGCAGTTTCATAATTATTATACATTAGATCTATTGTTTCCGATTTATCAGTTATTCATCTCGATATTCAAACAGATTATATAACAAAATGTCATCTTGAAACAACAGTAATATTCATTTTCATCATGCCGACTAGATTGATTCTTCTGAGATCATCAATAGAGTTTCGACAGATTGCGGCTCAAGTCGAAACTTCTTGCACGTTTGTGATTTCTGATGATCATCAAACGTTGATCTCTTCAGACTACTGTTCGAAATACATGATTTACAAGATCGATTCAGCAAGTTTTTATGAAAAGCCGTTTCAAACGAAGCATCGAGCCTTTGCTGATTTTCAAATCACTGCATTGTCTGAGGAAACGTATTAATCTTTCGTCGTCCTTGCGTAACGTTTTTGACGTAAATGATCACAAGTTCGATCGAATGACGGATCAAAAAGTCAACCTTCTTCTGATATCGATGACATAACAGACACAAATCTAAATTATGTTCATAATGTTTCAAATTTTCGACGTCAGTGATAAATTCTAAGTTGAATATATCACATCTTGCTAGTAGCTTGACGATCGAATTCCCTGAAAGGCGACATCGTATCGTATCATGACAGTGATATTGACCTTCTCGAAGGCGTTCCGGAACGCTTGTCAGCTCGAAATAAAATGCGGAGATGAGCAATGCGTAAAGTGTCTTTGCACAATCTCGATACATTTGTGGTACGTGAACACTTTCTCGCAGCTCATTCATACGATCAGTGTTGTCAATCGTCGACTTGTCGCTGAGTAAGACGGAATTCAGTCGAATGTAGTCTTCTCGCTTTCTCTCATTCACAGAGTTCATGAGTTCATTTCAAATTTTTTGCTCATTGAAGGAAGACATGTAAGATCGCCAAAGTCGAGGTACATAGTCGTCGAGAATCACGTGACGAAAGTCGATAGTCCTGAAAGATGCCGAAATCTTCTGAGCATCTGTGCCAAGGAACACGACGACGTTCGGGCCCAAAAGAGAAGGATCGTTGCGTAGACGTTCCGACAACGCAATCCTGACAGAGTTGTTATGTTCGCTCATTTCATCATCCTGAACCGGTCCGAATGTCTTGATTTGTGCTGATCGATACAGACTGTTCCACGTCAGCCGTGTTTCGTCGTACAGCTACGTCAATGTACTCACACAGATGCAGTCGAAGTAGCCCGATCACTGGAAAATCAGTTATTAAGCTCCTGCAAAGGCGAGACACTCACGCTTCTCATATGCATGATTCATTCTCAACTTTCTTCGAACGAACGTGCGTATATTCTAATCTTTTGTTCAATCTTCTGCCTTCGAACACTACACTCAATCTTATCGCATTCTTCTTTTTTTGCATCAGGCTCGTTGTAATTGATGAAAATCATCGAAGAGACATTATCAATTGTAGCGACAATGATATCGACTTTGATGGCAAGAATCCCCGATTGATAGTCAAACATACGATCGTCAATCCTCAAGAACTTCTTCAAACAGTCTTCGAGAGCGTTCGCATCATAATGATCGTTTCTATATCAATTCTTCAAGAAGAGTCGAAGGCGTTTAATGAAGTTCATTCGCCCTTGAGGTCGTTCGAAGAGTTTCCGAGTCAATACATCGAAAATGTGAACACACTGAGAAACTGACATGCCACGTAGGAATAAGATACAGACAATGAGATCTTCTGTTTCATGTTTAAGTCTGACAATTTGTGAAATCTGAACGTGAAGCTTATCAACGCTAGTGTCGAACGCAATATCAAAAAGGTCTTGAATTTGTAGTTCACTTTCTATCATACTCTGAATGATTGTCATGATGTCTAGTGAAATAACATCACGCGTGCCTTTTCCATCGATAGTCAGAATTCGTTCGTCAGCGGGAAAAGGTTTAAGTTTCACGATGCGATTCTCAGAACGACATAGGAGACAAGTCTCAATATGATATTGACAATTCATAATGAGCATTTCATTCTCGTAGATTCGTACACACACATTACATATGGCATGTTCGCAGGAAAGTGTATTCTCTGGCTTTCGGCGAAGACATCAAAGACAGGTGCTGTTGCTCTGAAGTAGCAGCCACGGTATGTCAAGGCCGCCCACATTCTTCCGATGCACTTGTGCCGCGGGCTTGGTCAACGTCATATTCACAAAGTACGTGACCAGGTGGCTTTTGATACTTTGCTCCTGGTCTTCGGCCCGCTTCACGGCCTCTTGTTCCGTATACGATCGCTCTTTGAATGAGCCAACGAGTGACCTAAGGCACGAGGAACGGTAGATGACATCGTATACCGTCTTCGGATCAAAGTCTGAGTCCTGAATCAGCTCGTAACTTGTAAAATGTCAGTGCAGCACTCACGATGCATCTTGAAAGGATAGACGTTCAGCAAGATACTAGAAGCAATGAAACTTGTCATGATGTCATTCGAAAGATCACGATACACTTCAAATCGTAAGAACGAAGTTAGATGATCGAAGTGGTCTGAACCGACTTCGTTACCTAGTCGGCTTGCCGTAACGAAGTTAAAAGGTCGAAGAGCAGAGGCTGCTGTCTGCGATACGGCAATTTGAAAGAACTTGTTCAGGTGCACGGCCGAGTAGAGGCATCGACAGCGCAATCGAACATTTCGCATCTCATCCATCTGCCTTCAAAGCAGCTCCTTTAACCGTCTAAAACGTGCCAACGGGGATATTTGCTCGTCTGTCAGATGAAGGATCTTGATGAACGAGTAGAAATCTTTTAGAATCTTCTGATTCAGGCTAAATTGCATATCTTGCATTTCGAGTAGATCGTGTGTAGGACTAGCACTCGCCTCGCCATCGCGTTTGACGATTACAACACTCGACCGAACTTGCTCGAAGAAACTCGATCCTGCTTCGACAATGGCTCAAATTTTCAGACGATTCACGACACTTTGAAAGTTGAGAAAGTCGTCGACGAAAATGCACAGTACGTCGCTGAAGAAACAGAATATCCGCGCATGCAGAATGTCATAGACATCGTGCACGGTCGTGGCATTCGCTCATCGAACTGAAAAAGACTCGATTTCATGACAGGATGCGTTCGAGGCTGATATAACCGTCGCAGACGGATCACTTTCGACAAAAAGCACTGAATGATCGGAGTAGAGGCTTGTATTATCGACTCGCAGAGTGATAATGCTTTCACTAGATCCTTTCTTGACGTGATTTGAAAAAAGCTCTCGAAGAGCTAGGTTCTTGACTTTTCGATCTATAAATAGTAGGACAGAGGGTTGTTGAGTTATCGAACTAGTCAGCTTTTTCATCATTCTAGTCAAACGACCTGTATTGATCAACGCGATCTCTTTCCCTTCCGTCACGTGTAGTCACTCTGAATGCTTGCAGATGATCATGTTGATTATGTTTACAAAACGACAATTGTACAACATAGAGAGATAGAGATCACGACAGGTCTTATATGGCTCTATGATTATTCAAAAGTTGACTTCTCTCAGACATCCTTTTCTGACAGTCTGCAGAACGATCTCTCATTCGTACTTTGACGATTACTGAGCAGGAGCACTTGATCTTAGCTTCAGATACAAATGATAAGAAGTGATCGAATCTTTGCCTTCGACATGATCATGTTCATCTTACGTGATCTAGTGAGGAAAAGAAGCTGTCGACTTTCTCAGTTACGTTCATTCATGAAATTTGAATCATGTTTCTTAAAGCAATAAATGTTGAAGATACAGCATCGCATTTCGCGAGTAACGCATCTATGAAAAAGACAAACGAGTCAAAAGTCAAGCTTCGCAGCAAGTAATTAAAATCAAACAAAGGTTTTTCGTGAGCGCAACAGCGACATTGTAAACAACATTTGTCCTTCTCCTCATTCAAGTCGTTTTTTCTTTTCTTGTGTCGTGAGTACTGACTGCAATTTGACTGTTCCTGTGTTGATTTTCTCGCCGCTATCAGAGAAAGACGTTTCTGACATACTCTGTGATTGAATCTTAAACTTTTTCGACAGATTATCAAGAACGAGTTGCTTGTGCTGCAGCTGATTGATCGTGCGTTGTAGCTCGTTTCGCAGACTTTTCGCTTCTGACTTTGTACTTTTTCATTCGTGAAGAAGAGTATCAAGATCTATATTGTTCGAAAGATCAACGCTCAAATCTTCTTCGTTCGAAAGCTCAAACTTGTTGAGAATGCCGATCAATGTTCGAACGATAGCTCGTTCATGTTCAAGACATCTCTTTGTCGCTTCACAGCGAGTCGATTCGTGTTGCAGCGACTGAACCGCGAGAGCGTAGTTTCTTCTTTCTTCTTCGAAAGTCGTTTTTTGAATGTCAAGCTGTTTCTGAAGACCGACTGCGACTTGTTTTGACGACTTCACAGATTCGACATATCCTTCTCGTTCATGTTCTAGGGTTCGAATACGAAGCTGATTGAGCTGATTGACGTGACCGGCTCGGAACAACTGATCGCTCAGGATGTCGTGCTGATCCTGAAGAATATTGATCTTTTGATGAAGATGCTGGTTTGAAAATCATTCAATATCACACGTCGTGCAGATAGATGAATTCATCTGTCATTAATGTCAGCTTCACGACTTTCGAGAGAAGCGAAAGGCCTTTATCACTCGAAACGTCTGATGTTCGAAGCTCACTGCGTGATCTTGCGATGTCATGTCTGCGATGATTGAGCTTTTTTCAAGGAAGTAGAAATGAGAAGTTGGTGAATTGCTGAGCTCTATGATTCTTTCAATGAAAGCAGTCACGTCAAGATATACCTCGAAAGACGCAGCGTATAATGAATGCTTCAAATCCTTTGCGGCACGTTCTGAGCCTAATGTCTACACCTCAGATGCGCAGTCAGAACTAGTCATTTCAATTGTGATAGTATGTTGACTAATTCTATTTTGTGATGCTTTTAGAAGCATCAGAGATTCAAGTCAGACTTTCGAAAGCATCGAGATTTGAATAACGCTGAATGATTGATAGAAATACGAAGCATGAGTGAGACGTAGATCTGCGCGGCGCGAGGAAACTGGCTAGGCTTAGAAATACGGTTCGTGTGAGGTAAGCATTCCTGATGAAAGGATTCTGAGTGTTAGGGCTAACGCACAGAATCACACACGTGATACAATGTAGGATTGACGCACGTCAGTTTTCAGAGCGTCTGTAAAGTTCGGTCCGCACGGACCCTTCATGCGCTCGCAGCCAGTCGAACAAGGCTCAGCCGCAACCTTTCGTTCGCTATCTTTCATCATTCAAATATTGCTGCTTCGAACAATTTGATAAGAAAGTCGACCTCAATGAAGCAGTTCCTCATAATTTTTCTCTTTCGTTTCTCGAGATGACTTTCATCAAGCAAGAACGTTTTTCTGACGAGCAGTGAGATCAATTCATCAAGAACTTCGAAAACGAACCCGACGCATACTTTCCCAGCTACGAAAACATCACATTGAATCAAGACGAGTCGTCCGCAAACAACACAGCTAACCCGAGCTTTGACCGAGTGATCGACCAAGCGGCAGAGAATGTGAAAAACGATTGAACATTCATGAATTCAGTCGATCAGACGTTTGAGATATCGAGAGATAATGTGCCTGATATTAATCTTGATTTCGACAAAATATTGTTAAGACTTGATGAAATTAAAGCACTGTATGGGCACTGTATCTCCTTTAAATGATAATTGCTTACAATATAACAGGCAAGAAGAAAATTCAAGGTATATCGAGTTCAAAAATCCTACAGAAAAACGAAAGTTGATCTTCGCGAAAGACAAATTAGCGATCTTCATCAGCATCTCGCTGCACTTCATTCATTCTTTCAGAGAATGAGAGCGATCTTAAAGACGTTAACACAATACGTTAATTCTCAATGAAAGGTCAAGACGTCTATCACCTCGATCAACATGCAACACGGCAAAAGCTTCGATCGTGGCTGAATGCAGCGTCTACGTGAGAATACACAGTTGATGTGATCAAGTTTGACAGTGACGAGACTGGGCGGGAAATCAGATCATGTTTGATCTAGGATGCTTTTTCACTGCATGATTAATGATAATTGTTTTTTCACAACTTTGCATTTCAGAAAGATATATCTTTCGTAAATCTAACGAGTTCTGACGATCTTGTTGCTGAGAGGAAGCGAGCATGTTCAAAAGCTTGATGACGTTGACGTAGTGCACATATAGCACATCTGCAAAGCGGTAAATGCGTTTATCGTCGCAACACAAAAATAGCATCTGCAACCATTACGTTCTCTATGCAATCGCGTCATGCATCACAGATTAATCATGCTAAACCTCGAGTCATTGAATTACATGAACAATTTTTCTATCTTCACAGGTTCATTGTGAGAGCGCAATTTCTTCTCTTATTTTTAGTAAAGCTCTTTCATGGTTCTCGAAGGTGGTCACTCTACCTTCACAACAAACTTTTTGTCAGCGCGACTATGCGATTCCAAGGTCTCTATCGCTTCGACACAAACACATAGAGTCAGTCTCGAGTGCTTTGAGAGAAATGTGGCTTTGATTTGAGGAATCAGTCTCTGCTCGAGTGATCATTTGCGACAGATCAACAAATTTTGCATACCCGAAAATTCATTCACCAAATTTCATAAGAGAGAGTACTCGACAAAAGTCATTTCATTAATGCTCAAATCACAAAAGTACTATACAATGATTGCTCTCATTCAACTTTTCGCTAGGAATCTGAGAGAAACGTGCTTCATGCCAATTTATTCCTTATACATCACGCCTGACTATAATCACGTGAGATGCCTTCATCCCAGGTTAACGATCAGCTTGATATCTCAAACGTCTTCGGGTCTTGATTGTAAGATGGAGAAGTCGCCTTCGATACGCCAGACTTATCATCATTGCGAGACGTTTCTGAGTCGTTCGGAGTTCATCCTAGTTGGAAGGGAACGTGCTCGTGAAGTAGAGCACGAAACCTTGCTCGCCGTCCTTCGAGGCTCAAAGTATCTGCATAGCTGAACTTTGAGAGTTCAACACTCTTCGAATGCTGTTGAATTCATATCGACCTCTGACTTACGCCTTGAGCACCTCAACATATGGCTCTTCCCTCAGATTCTGACCTTCAACTAAGCTTGCGCTGGCCAGTCGACCTGTGAAGACCTCAAATCTGACTTCCCTTTCCTTCTCTTTTAGCCACTGTTGAATTTTTGACTGACAGTTCAAGTTTTGAACTGAAAGCGTTCATTTTTTGCGTGCAAGGCTTCGCATGATTTCTGGCAGATGAACAAATTCGATTGTTTCAGAAACATTTTTGAACATGACGTTTTCTTGTCGTTCGTTGAATCAAAGATAACTTCGAGATCTAATTACAGACTTGCATTATATTCAACCAAGTTTAGAAGATGCTTCTCAAGACCGTTCGACACAGACACATTTCCGCCATGTTCGCATTTCGACGTCAAATTCACTCTCTTCTGCGCAGAAATCAGACTACAGCCAAGTGACATTTCATCTTGACAGACTCATCATCAGCAGAACTGCTGCGTCAAGAAGATAGAAATGTCGCACAATTACAAAACATGTTACAGAAACTATCTGTTTCTGAACGTGAGACCTTCTCCTTCGTTATCATCTTGCTCACGACGAAGATATGTATTGTCGAAAATGATGAGATTCTCTTCTCTTATATTCGAACTGTTCTAGAAGTTTTCATTCTTTACTCTCTCACAATCTCTGACTTCGTCTGAATGTGTGACAGCCGTGCTGCATACATAGTACGACAGACGGAACTTATGTCAGAGTTTACATTTTTTTCCGTCAAAGTTTCCTTCTTTTCGAATCCTTGTTCAGACAAAGATTGTCTTCGATTAGTCGCGCTGTTTGAGATTATGTCACGTCGCGAACGCTGTCGTGTCAAGATCATCAGAAGTATTGTCGGGTTGATCAATGCTGTGCCGTCAGATGCTTCATTCACAACATATGATCATGAAAGTCATCTTCATCAGCTTAACGTCGTTGCTTTTCTGAAAGACATTAGATCAACGGGTCATTATTGAATTGAAATGGCTTACTGTCTTGCTACAGAACAGATCGTGAACGATGTTTCTTCGAGATACACTGTCGAATGTGACTCATAGAATTCTCGAAGTCGCTTTCAGATAATCTATTGTGCTTTCAATTCAATGTTACGTTTCTGTTGAAATTGTCACTAAAATGTGTTCCTTTCTGTACCGTTTCATTCTTTTGAGTCGATGATGTTCGACTCGCGTTGAACGACGAGTAAATGACGACGACAACGTTGCGTAAAGTAATGAAGAACTGTCGAATTTGGTTCTATATCATAGACAGAACTAATAAAAAGATTTTGAGCTTGTACGTATTCTATGTGCATATGATGTAGTTGCGCAAATGCGCCGCATATACAGTCTAACGTTCTGCTGACATTGTGAAAGACTGCGGCGTGATAATTGAGCAATTTGCTTCATGATCTTTTAAGATAAGTTGATATCCGTTACGCTGCTCAACCTTCGACTCCTGAGATATGTCTGAATACTGAAGCCGTTCTAACAAGTCTGCAATGTCGTGTTTTAGAATCTTAAGATGATCGTCTAACTCAGAAACAGTCTTCTTTAAATCTGATCGCAGTTTCTGCAGAGCTTTGATGAAGAGTTCACGTTCTCTAGATTTCATCTTCACGTATCTGCATCAATATCAATAGTGAGTCTTCGTAAAAGGAACTGATAAGCTCTTACTGTTCATTGTAAATCGCGCATCTTTCTTTGATACGCTGCCCCCCTGGGATGAGTAATAGAATGACAGCATCAAATGCATTATACAAATAAACTCATATCTGATCGTCACGTCATCATCTTCGATACTTGCAATACTGTAATTCTCGCTTCTTCGCTAGACTTGACTCTTGAAGCTCAAAATGAGCTTTCTTCATGAATTTTGCGAATGTCTTTGTCGATGCTTTTTTTCCTTTATCGTCGGCTTTAATCCTGAATGTACTTTGCTCAGACGACGCACGTTTCCTTTCGGTTTCAATATCTTGCAGTATCTTCATTGTAAAAATCCATTTGTCAATACGTAAAAGAATCTTATCCTTGAACGATCTGATCTGAGCTCCTTCGATAAGTTGACAAATGATTCTAGCCGTTGAATCGGTTTTCGATGTTCCGAGCTTGATGTGACTTTGCTCTCGAGCGATTGCTTCATCTCAAGCTGTCATTACTTCCTCACATCCGACTGCCTCGATCATTCGAAGCAATTCTTCCGCTCGTTTCAAGTGTTTCGATTCAGGTTGTTCGTACTTCGAGCTGATAGCGGCGAGGTGATTCCGCTTCTCAAGTCAAGCATCTTGAGAGCCTAAATGCGATGAAGGCTCTCAGTTTAACCTTCGACTCTTCTTGAGTTCTTCTTGATTTTGATCAAACTCATCACCTGAAATGTCTTCAGATACACGGCGCTTTTTAATTTTAAGCTTCTTATTTGGTGACAGGATCATATTTACTATCTGCCGTTCACTCCTTCCTCGACGTTCTAAATCGACTAGACGTTCAAGATAACGATATCGAAGTTGAACATCGTCTATCTGCTCCTTTAATGTGTCTCGGTTTGAGACGAGGCAATCTGCATTGTACATCATGTATATTTCACAGTCAGAATTGTTTTCTTGCTGTCGAGATGACTGCAAACCTTCAGTGATCATAAAGAAAAACACGAAAGAAATGAAAATTCTCACTTACCTCATTAACTGCGGTAAAACCTCGATTTTGATTCTCTCATCCTGTCATGACGTGAATCAATCGCTCTTTGATGATCAACATCATCTCTGAATTTGATATGTCTTCGACAAGAGAGTCATACTGTCGAATGACGATACGTTTGAGATTCACATCAAACAGCGTTCAGTGACTTTGAAAACAGCATGAAAGGATGATGCGATCATGATCGCGACTCAATGATCATCGCATCTTCAGGTTGAATTGCTGATTGCTGCTCTCAAATGATGCATAGAAGCTGTGTAATATCAAAGTCGTTTTTGATCAATTGAATGAGAATAATAACGGCATCAGATTGAAATTATTGAGTCATTCTTTCTGTTGAAAACGGGAGAAGAAATAGCTGATTTCATTCGAGTTGACGATCTCCGAGCGTTCATCGTCATTGACAACGAAAGTTTTTTCGCGATATTGATATTCACAGCGTTGAATCTCTTGCTTCAGCTTGTTTCGGGTTGAAATTTCAACATTCGTTCTGATGATCTCGACATCAGTTGTCGTGGTGAAGCTTTCACAAGGAACAGCAGTCACATCGAACTGACTATCAGATGCTGATGATCGATCAACGATAATGATTTCCTGATCAGAGACGGAAGGTTTTTGAAATATTCCTGACATAAGCACTTCTGACTTCAAGTGTGAGCGCAGTGTTAAAGACGATAGATCGTTCATTGATACTGTCTCGCGTGACCTTGTGATCACGTTTGAGAAGTTTTGAAGTGAGACATTAGTGGCCTCATGGCTGAACTGCAGCTGCTTGTGTTTCTTCTTCTGACGCTGCTGTTTCTGTCGGGCTTGCTCTTTGAGTTTCATTGTCACATGTTCCAGGCCGTCAAGGAGTATGACATAGTTTTCTCTTGAATTCGACTTCGAGTATGCGGAGAAAAGCTTCACTATCTCGCTTAATGCCTATATAAGAGTCAGCTTGAGGATGATTCAGGCTGCATAGCGTATCAGAGATGAATCTTTCGACGCCTGACCCATTTGTGTCGTCGTCAAACGGATATTGACCAGGGCCTCTCACAAGAAGGGTGGAGGATCACGTGATTGATAATGCGCGCGCGAATTATGCGTCACGTGATATAGGTTTCGTATTGTCATCAGATAATGAATCTATGCCGGAAGGTTCACAACTTCCTTGCCTGTCCCTGGTCTTGTCTCTGTGCGTGTATGGGTTCCCTAGATCAAATATTAAAGCATATACTTCGAGAGTTGTAAGATTTCCGTGAGAGTTCACTTCATCATTAAGCTTGAATTGCCAGTAGGAGGAGCTGCAATAAAATACATGATCGAGCCATGACTTCGCTCGGATGCGCAGCCACTTGAAACGAGTATTGTTAAATAAAGCTGCCGCTTCTGACCGTTCGAGTACAGCAAATTCCGCTATAATTTGTAATGTATCCTTTAAATCCAAATACGACTACTCACAACTCAACACAATACAGTACTCGTACATCCTGAACGATCACCATCTCTTTATCTTTTAAAATCATCATTCACTCTAACACCCTTTTTCTTCCTGCCTTTCCCGGGAGTAGATCTTATAATGATTGTCATGGCGCCAGCGCAGATCAAAATGACGGTGCAGCTCTACAAGGGAACAAATTTATCCAGAGTCCGCTAGAAGAAGCGCAATGCCCTTCCGCTATTATTAAACCTTCCTGTGAAACCCTTGCCGAGCTCGTCGCTAAGACGCCGGAAAGGACGTATGCGCTAAAACACAATTACCTCATCCCAGTCACGTGTCAGTCATGAAGGGATGTTATCCTGTACAACCTGCATTTCTCGAAATGTCTTGTCATCATCCTTCGTATTTTATTGTACTAAGTTGGTCTAGAATACTAATTTCAAATATCTGAATGACGCTCACCTGTTACTGCATCGACTGTGCACCATTTTTGTCGCAGTCCTTACCTTTGCCCCGGTCGTATTGCTGTCGCACTTTTTTCTATCATTTTCAGGGTAAAGTCTTGGGAATAACGGAGGCCAGAACTGGATTTTCGAGCATTCAAAATATGCATTCCTTTCAAAATTGTAATCGATCTATGCTCCTTTCCCTCTATAAAATCCTGATCAGCTCCGTCGATTCGGTATATCACTGCTTTTACTGCCACGTATCTCAAAAGCCTGTCATTGATGATCTCTAATTCCAAATCCAATGTCACTACAGCAATCAATGCGTCTTCTGAAGCGGCTCAAGGTAGTCAGAGGACGTCGTTGCATTCATTTATAGCGTCTCTTATCGTTTCAGCGTCGGCATTCAGCGTTGAGATTATTCTTTTCCTTTTACTGAAGGATAGACTTACGCAGTTGTAGTGAGTCTTCGTTATGTTGAAGTCTATCATCAGTGACTAACGAATGTCAGTCAGCCTCGAACATATCTTGTATCTGAACAACAGCGCGCTGAAATATTTCCTTCCGGGTTATTTTCTTGAATTCCCGTTGTATTTCGAACTTCAGATTGAGTTATTCTTCAGAAGTCTGGCCTTGACGCTTTCTTCTTTCTTCGTTATCTTCGTACACTTCTGAAAATATTTGTTCCTTTAAGTCTAATCATAATCCCCATGCTGATGCCTTTGAATCTTGTTCATGAAAAGAATGCATCAAATGAAGTTCACGGTCTGAATAAACTCAGTTGAGCAAATGTGGGACTGACGCATACTAGCCTCTACTGGGCTCATCTGATAATGGCCTTAACAGTGGCCACCTTCGTATGCTACACAATATATGCGGAACTAATGAAGTATATTCGTATTCGACAGGCGTACCTCGCATCGCCTCGGCATCGTCTTCAAGCCTTCGCAAACACTATCCTTGTGACGAATATCCCTAGAAGTTTCTTGTCTGTTTTCGTTCTGACCCGTTTCTACGACGTATTCCCTGACGGAATACGCGCCGTGTGAATCAACAGAGATCTTTTCGAGCTATTCAAAAAGGTTCTAAAGCGGAGAAAGATAGTCTGCATACTAGAGACCGCGAAGACGAAGCTCATACGATTGGCGATAAGATCCGTTGATGATCGAAAAGATCATGGCCTTATGAAAGTCGAGATGGGCGGTTCAAGCCACGCGTACGTCGAAAATGAAGAACCTCTCTGGAAACGATACCTAAACGAAAAGGACCGCGATTACATGCGTCTTTCAATTTTCAATCTTCCCTGAATGCCATCAATTCCTTTCGTGGAAAGAAAAGTCGATATCCTTTATCACTGTTGACAAGAGATGACTCGTTTGAACAACGAGATCGATCAGGATCAACGAGAGCCAGAAAGATACCCCCTAATGACCTCAGCGTTCATACAATTTAATACTCAAGAGGCCACGTATATGGCCTGTCAGTCTATTGTTCGATGTACGCTCTTGTGTTTTAGGTCTCAATATCTCGAAGCTTCGCCGATGAATGTTAAATGAAAAAATTTGTCTAAGAACTGGTGAAGCAGGTATACGCGAACTATTCTGATCGTTGTCTCCGTCGTCGCACTTGTTCTAGAATGATCTGTTCCCGTCGCCTTCATTGACCTCGTATCTCAGATTGTCTATCTTACGACTTTGTTGCCTTGACTGCATTGGATCGACGCACTTTCGGTATGACTGCTTGGCTGCATTCAAGGTGTTTTACCGCAGCTAATGCTGACCGCACTTACCACGTTGCTGCCATATGTACTACGCATCATCACAGAACGTCAGGGTCTGTTGACGGAGGTGATCGTCGAGCTTTCTCTACAGAAATTTTATTTCATCTTTTTATTTGTACAAGTTTTTCTGACAGTCTCTCTGTCTTCGAGCATCACGGCTGTTATTCAACAGTTACTTCACGGCCTCGATTCTGTGCCGGCGGTGCTAGCCACAAATCTATCAAAGGCGAGCAATTACTTCTTTTCTTATCTAATTTTACGATGCTTCTCAGTGAGCGCAGGTTCACTTCTTCAAATAGGACGACTAATCGATAGATGTACTCTCGCTCGAATTATGAACGTTACGCCGAGACAGAAATGGAAGAAGCAGACAAGTTTACCTCAAATGCAGTGGGGCATCCTTTTCCCAATTTATACCAATTTAGCTTGCATTGATAAGTCGCTCTTTAACCACTCCTGTATGATTTAACACCATGTCAGGGCTTATCTACTCGATCATCGCTCCGTTAATTCTCTTGTTTGGCTTCATCACCTTTGGCCTTTTTTGAGTGGTGTTCCGCTATAACCTGCTCTACGTCACAGTTTCCCGACCTAATACAAGAGGTCTGCTCTATTCAACGGCCCTTAACCAGCTGTTCACGGATGTCTACGTTATGAAGCTCTGCATGATAAGCCTGTTCTTCTTAGTGCGCGACGATCATAATAGAGCAACCTGCGTCGATCAGGCTGTGATCATGATTGTTGCTACGGCGACGACACTTGTCTTTCAATTAATCTTGAATGACGCAGTTGCTTCACTTCTTCGATTTATGCCCCGAAGTGAAATGAGAGAAGAGAGAGAATCGAAGTATCGCGGAACGAAAGTAAGAAATCATCTTCGAAGTTTTCTACGAAAATGTTTCGATTGACCTGATCAAACGAGAGATTCAAGTCCTATTGACAGGATCTTCTTCGATGTGCATGATGAGATGAAGGACTTCATGCCGGGCGAACATGATGGCCTTGCTCCGCTAGCGTTTCAACATGAATTTCTTCGCACTCAAAGGCCTATGGTTTGGATTTCAGACGATCATCTGGGGATCAGTGATGATGAGATATCGCGCATCAAACGACGCTACGGCAATGTGAGAATCACTAACGAGCATGCAGGTCTAGATGAAAAGGGGAGGGTGACAATCACGCAAAACGCCAGTGCCTTTTCAGAAGTAGAATTAAGGAAGCTTCAAAGCTTTGTTAAAATCTAGTGAACGGTTCTCTTATTTTATCTATATGGAGCTTTTTACATTCGGGCAAGACCGACGATATCGCTACTGTTTCAAAGTTATATCCACTCTCATATGAGCTCTAATTCCCTTCCCCTCGTTCAAGCTCTTTGTAGAATGTTTCGAAGTATAAATCTTGTTCACTGAGATTAATATCCTCAAATAAATGAAGACGTCCTTTATTGATTAGCTGCTAGGAGCCTGATACCGGCCTGTGCAGACAGTAGAGCATACGGCCAGTATGGAAATGGACGCTGGTAAGCCAATTCTCAAACAGAGAAGCCAAAAATGGAGCAAAGGAGCCTCAAGTGAATGAACAATGAGGCGCATCCAATTTCGCTAGAAATGAAGCTTGGCCGTTGAGCTAGGCGCAGTCATCGTTCAGAGCTTAAGACACCCATATATACTAGATATATATGTGCTCGCTCTCTTGTTCAACTGTACCTTACTTTTTGTATTCTCTCTTAAACATTTAAATTGTTTTCCGTGAATTCTAATGCAATACCTATCAAAGCACTAGCAATGTCGGGATCATGGAACCATAAGCTATTTGACTGCTTCAATCCTATCAACACATGTGAGTCTCTAAGAATATTATAGAAATAGTACTTTAACATATGCAACACTAGGCTGCTTAGCTACCTGGTGCCCATGTATTCTTTACGGTAAAACACAGGCTAGGAGGGATGGCAACCCCGATGTTTCGTTTTGTAACGGCAATGTACGTCTTTCTTTCTTACATCTCATATATCACACGCTACTGACTTCTTCTGCCGTTAGTGTATGGGCTGTTGGGCCCTCTCATTCTGCTCTCTTCAAGGTATCCGTCGAATGATCAGCCGGAGCAAAATGCGCCGTCAATATGGCATCAAGGGCAATGGCTGTAACGACTGCCTTGTCTCCTGCTTCTGTGGTTGCTGCGCGCTGGTGCAGGAGGATAAGGAGGTGAAAGCGCAGGAGAAGGAATATGGGAAGCACGGTGCTCCGAAGCGGCAGCCCCCGATGGTGTATATGCCGCAGCAGCAGCGATAGGGGCCAAAGCCTTAAAACTACGCGAAAGAAGCGAGCTGCGCGGCAGCAGCGTTGAAACGTTCGAAGGGAGAGTTCTTTCCGTTCCAAAGCGCTATGAAAGTAATTTCTAAGTAAGAGATCGTTATCAGAACACGTTTATGCCCGCGATAGTCGTGGCGGGTATCTAATCTTTCATGCCATTCCTTTCAACTATATAGTCCAATAACCGATATTCATTAATCAAGCGTGCCACGTCCGAAGCCAATATAGCGTGCCTTCTTGATTTACTACTAATTGCACGATTTTGACCATACCCCGACATGTGCTTGCTTGATTCTGTTCTGCGCAATCATTGGGTTTCCGTTCTCGCAACGCTCCTTATGCTGGCAGGAGTGAGCAGTCGGCAAGCTACTGCTGGATCCAGCAATGACCAAATGCTAGATAGCTTCAGTCGTCGGTTTCTGTCCTTGCTTGAACGTTGCGCACGTTTGAGGAGTTTGACGTGAGCGCTTCCGAAGTACTCTGATTCTTGCTTGATCCTTCGGCTTTGGAAGTACCGACGGGTGAGGTGCTGTAACCAGTGGAGGTACTATGGCCAGTGGAGGTACTATGGCCAGTGGAGGTGGTGAGAGTGTTGTTGCCGACGGAGGTGCTGTTGTAACTGCCTCCTATTTCTGGTTTGGGCATGTTTGACGATGAATCCATTTTGATTGTGGAGTTGATGGTGATCGAGAAATTGGTAAAGTGGATACTGGTGACGAGAATGGAATTATCAGTAGGTAAAATAGAGGAATCAGTGCCCTTCTCTACTAGCCTTGAACCCATAGAGCTTGTACTAGAAGGAACAAGCCAACGGGAAACGGGAAACCTCAAAAAACCCTTTTATCCTATCCTTGCATCTCCTATGCATCTCCCTTGCCTAGAAAGTTATGCGGACCCTTGCTGTTTGGCCCTGGAGAACAATCCGGAAAGGCACTCACGCCCGCCTCAGCCCTGCAGTACCTCCCTTCATTGTATAGCCATCAGATGCTTCTGAATTGTCCAATCAAACATACGATCGTATTTGATACCCTCGCTTACAAAGAGACCGCGGAAGATTCTACGCGGATAGGAATATTGAGGGTTATCGTCAAAGCCACGAGAACGAATAAGATCGAAATAAGCCGCGAACTCCAAAGAAAAGACCTCGCACAGATTTTCTGTACTGATCGTCTTCTTCGCCAAGATAATCTCCTTCTTTTGCTTCTGATTTGCAGCGTTGAGACCTTGCCATGAGAGACAGTCCGGGAGGAAGTAGAGAAGCATATATCCTAGAGACTTCAAATCATCGTAGCGATGTTGTACTTGGGTGGCTATTAGTCTTTAAGTAGCAAGAGCCAAGGATATTTCACTCACCCACACCCCAACGACCGTTGACGCTGGCAAAACGTGCCGTGCCAACCAAATTTGAATCCAGAGGATGGCCGGTGTTGGACTTCCCCTGGGAAGCACGGTGTTCTGTGGCGAGGCCCATGTCGGTTTCTTTTTCATAGCCATCAACAGTTCTCTGGCTTGATGACTCGATGGATGGCAGATCTGGCCTTCAAGGTCGAGGCACACTTACATACACTCTCACATTGCCTTTGCCGCTCAGCATATATGGCTAACAATGGAAAGTAGGTATTCCTCGAGAAGACGAGAGCCGCAAAGTCCTGGACGGGATTGACAAACTCGAAGGCTACCAAGCTGTACTAGTGTAACTTTACTGTAGTTATTAGCGTATGCAGAAACCTGTGGAATGCTTGGCATCGCATTTGTCGCGCCCCCCTTGATATCGAATGAACAAAGCCCCGATGATTTGAAAAAAATTGGACATAAAAAGATTCAGTACCGTTTACGCAATCCTATTTTTCAAGAATTTTCAAAATCGAAGCAGTTGATATTCATCGAAATTCATGGCGGGGTGATGCGGGGTATCAAAAATGAAAGTCACGCTAAAAAATGCGGCTCAACTGCGGTTTCGACTGCGATTTCATCCACGATTCATATACGTGCTAATAACTGCAGTATTCAGTCAATTTAAACGGCAAAAATCAGGTAGCAAAATAAGACGATGTTATACACTTAAACTGCCTACTTTTTCTTATTGAAAATATGCATTGGTGGATCAAATGGTGGATTTGACAGGAGAATCCATGGGGGGCGCGACAAATGCGATGCCAAGCATTCCACAGGTTTCTGCATACGCTAATAGCGTGCATCGGGGAAAGTTGACGTGCGGGTCGGCCAAGCACCCATCTTCCAGTTTCTCGACGTATGATGAAGGATCTGGTTCACATCATTGTTGAAGACCCAGGGCACTCCCTTGAGTGGTCGGAAGTAAGTCTTCTTCTAACTGTACTTGATCAATCCATTAATTATCTGTACAGTGCACTAATCGTCTCTACCTCCGTATACGACAACGACCCTTCAAACCCTCCATTATTCGAGAGTCTCAGTCTCAGCGAACGCAGTTTTCGTGGACGTGTGCGGCATTATCTAGACCTGAACATCATCGCTTAGCCATCTTCTATCATAGCAATGCCCCACAGCAAGCAGAGACTTGTGACTGTAAGATCGAAAGGTTCACCGCTGGGGATGTTGTCATTGAGGAAGACAAACCTTGTGAAGGTGTCTTTAGAGATATCTACGGGACCAGTGTCAACAAAAAAGGCGACGACTCTATCTCTTTACATCAGACGAACAATGAGAATGATCTAGACAGCGCTGACGAAGATCGTTCGAAAGATCAGAGTAATACGATCAAAGACAATTCAAACAGGCAAGATCATGACTCTGAGAATGAGGATAATAATTGTGGAGATGAAGTCATCCAAGACAATGATGATGCGGAGCATGACGGCAGCGCTGACAAAGATCGTTCCCAAGGTCAAAGAAACACTAGAGACAATCAAAGCTTTCAAGGTGATTACTTTAACAATAACGCAAAGCGTGGTGAGGTGAACAGAATCATCAAAAAAATAGAAGAGTCTTTGAAAACGCGTGAGGATTCTCTCGATGCCCTTGGCAACTCACGAACTCAGCCATCATGGGATCAAGTCGGCTTCGTAACACCTGCACAATGGGATATTGATTCGCTATTAGGCGGAACCGAGCTTGATCCATTTCGAAAGATCGTGCATAAACTGAGACTGCATCTGAATCTTGAAGCGAGGATTGAAAGTGAAGCTAGTTACGGGATCACGAGCAGTAATCATAATATAAGAAGGCATAAAGACGCCATGATGAAAGAGTCACGATTACTTCATGTCCTGCAAAGCGATCACAAGGCAAGGTCTCGCAGCTTAGATCGATACTTACAACATGGGAAAGTCTTTTACAAGATGCGTCTACTATGCCCTGGACTCTTGAAGCTTGTTGCTCCCATATTGACGGCATCAGAGTGCGAACATTTATCCTTTAATCTGTACGTGCTGATCTTCTCTACAGGATACAGACCGTAAGCTCGCATTTCGAGGAATTTTCTGCGTCTTGGAATCGAACTGGCTTGCTTTCAACCGCCGCCAAGTTTTCCAATATTGTAGCGTCTGCTGAGCCTCAGGAACAGACGAAACGGATACGTGAGTTTACGTGTAGCAACTGATCTTAGATGAGGATGTCGCTGATATATCGAATTTGGCATCCAGCAAAGCGGGTGCATGAGACCTCTCAACTGAACCTTGGAAGCTCGAAACGAAAAAGAGTTTGGCGGGACGACGGCCTTGTGGTATCTCCACCAGTGCTACCGACTTCAGATATAACCACTATCACGTTAGGAGATACTCGGTCTGAACCTCCACCATCGCGCAATCCGTTGCCACAGTACGTCACCCAAGCAACTGCGAATATCAGCTCTCCTGGACGAGATGGCCCACCTATAGTTAATGGAGGTGGTACGACGACGGACGGCAATGCTCATCAGAGCTTTGGCCACTTTAATCCAGCACCTTCTTACCAAAGCAACGCCACGAATGAAGCTGATGAATCACTCTCGAGTCAATGCCCGTGCCATGATGGTCAACATATAGCTTCACCAAAAGAGAGGTCAAATCCACAATGCCTTTCCACATTTTCCAAGCCTGATGGTCAAGCTTTTGATTTAGGACCTGGCATGGGGTCGATTGCGGACTTTCCTTACGTTCCTACCTTTCAGGTTTCAACCGACGAATCCCTTGATTTAGAACCTGGCATGGGATCGACTACGGACTTTCCTTACGTTCCTACCTTTCAGATGTCAATCGACGAACCCCTTGATTTAGAACCTGGCATGAGATCGACTACGGACTTTCCTTACGTTCCTACCTTTCAGATGTCAATCGACGAACCTCTTGATTTAAAACCTGACATGGGATCGACTACGGACTTTCCTTACGTTCCTACCTTTCAGATGTCAATCGACGAACCTCTTGATTTAGAACCTGGCATGGGATCGACTACGGACTTTCCTTACGTTCCTGCCTTTCAGGTGTCGACCGACGAACCCCTTGATTTAGAACCTGGCATGGGATCGACTACGGACTTTCCTTACGTTCCTGCCCATCAGGTGTCGACCGACGAACCCCTTGATTTAGAATCTGGCACGAGATCCACTGCGGACTTTCCTTACGTTCCTGCCTTTCAGGTGTCGATCGACGAACCCCTTGATTTAGAACCTGGCACGAGATCGACTGCGGACTTTCCTTACGTTTCTACCTTTCAGGTGTCAACCGACGAACCCCTTGATTTAGAACCTGGCATGAGATCGACTACGGACTTTCCTTACGTTCCTGCCCATCAGGTGTCAACCGACGAATCTCTTAATTTAGAACCTGGTACGGGGCCTACTGCGGACTTTCCTTACGTTTCTACCTATACGATTTCCATCGACGAACCTCTTGATCTAGAACCTGGCATGGGGTTTGCAGCATACACTACTCCTTACGATTCTACTTGTCCCTAGTCGAATCGGTGGATTCCGTAGATCATCACTATAAATTGCGATAGGTATCTGATATAATATTCTGTACTACGAAATGAACTGTGCAAGTAGCTCACTTCAATACCACCATAATAAAGTTCCTCCTTTTTTATTTACTGCCTCTAGCCTAACAGGTTGACGTACTTCCCAAGCCCTTCCCATATTCCAGTCTATAGTCACAACCTTTCCATCCCCAGTTGTCATGGTAGTAGGTAAGCCGTCTTTTTCAATCGGGACGACGATAGAGGGTGATCGCAGATACATGGCGGTAGTACCGGGATGAAGCACAATGACAGAACTTTCCACAGTGACAGAACCTTCTTTTACCGGTCGCGAGCACTGTCGTTGTGTGAGCTCGACGCATCAATGCATAGTCTCCTAGACACAGACATCCGCACCTCTTGCTGCACAAAGCGAATAATCTGGACACATTTTTGTCCTGGCTTATAGGTCTTCAGAGGATCCGGATTAGTTGGATCCTTAGGGTCCAGACCATTGCATTCAACCTTCGCTGCATGTATCAAACTGGGGTCAAGGTCGATGCCGGTGAACACAGAAATGACCTCTGTGTTGGAAGACATGGTAGGTTTTGTACCCCCGGGAGGTACTGCAGAACGATCTAGTTAGCCTTTAGTTCAATTAACCGTGCTCGGGACGAAGTAGTTGGAAACCACACCTGTTGCAATCCCTCGATAGCGCAGCGTTTGCTTCTTGATGGGAATATTGCAATGAGGGGCAAATGGCGAAGTAAGGCAAGCGTGAGGGAATGCGCTAGTTGGCCGACCCAGACAATTTAAATTTATCGCAGGCACGGCAAGATACCATCGTCATACACCAAAGAAAAAAGGGACAGGTCTTGAAACCTCGCACTGCTTCCGCTATTGCGGCATCTGCAGCTTGAGCTCGCTGTAGTGCGGTGGGTGATTGACACTCGTTGATTCTTGCCCAGTAGGAAGGTCCTGGTACTTTCTCTAGCGGCTGGCGCCTGAACACAAATGCATTAGCCCCAACCTTCTTCAAGAGCATGTATGGCTAAAGAAAGACGTTAAGATAGGATGAAGTTTTCTGTTTTGAAGTGTGGGCAACGAGGCAAGCAAGCGTTGCTATGAAAGGCAAAAAGATAGAGAGATCCAGGCATGACAAGGACCAAACGAGATAGCAATCTCTTCTGTCCTGGCCAAAGCTTCATTGCTTGGATGTCATTTGATGTGTGAACGGATGATATCAGTACGCAGAAAGGTATAGCCTCGGCAAAAGTGTTAATTGTTCTCTTGTATCTGACCTTCTCTTGAGACCACGTCTACTTCTTGATATGTTCCAAAGATACTTGGCCGTTCGGATAGTGTTACGTTGTTGATGCCCTTCAGTCGGACTTCACTAAAATTCATGTTGAAATTAATCTTTGCACTCTATATGGAAGAGCTTAATCGCAGATAGCTCGACTCACAAAAGCAGTGAAGAGTCCAGTGGGATCAGAAATAGGCTCGGGGTGTAAAAGCCTCTACCGGATACTCGTTGTATTAACTGTAAATAAAAGCTAACAGCGATATTACTTACCGCTTACCATAGGCAGAGTCAACAAACTGAAGGAGAAGAAGATAAAATTGTGGTATATCTTCAAAACCACGGATGAACGTACCTCGAGATTGTCAAGATGCTCTTCTCGCCCAAGTTCATATCGTTGATAGCTACCTCCCAGCCTTTCACGGTTTATCAGTGCACGCGCTCAAGGGTTGTCTTATATTTCATGACGAAGAATCTAGTACGTTAGAAGCGTCCATCACCGTGGTCAGATGATGATACTCACTCTTGCCCCGATAGTAAGCCTCTTCCCCTTTGCCTCGTCGTAACAATTGTCGATGAGGTCAACGATGACTTTATCCCCTTTACTTAGAATTTCCCCACCTTTACCTTCCTCGAAAACCTTTCTTTCGACACCCTTCATGGGCCAAGTGTGAGAATCGCTACGGAAGGTGATAATGGATGAAGTAACCGGTCCTCCTAATTCTGCGGATGTTCTTAAGAGAGAGGTCTCAAATTGGGGTGAGCATGTATGAAAAAAGAGGGGAGATAAGCCAAGACAAGCAGGGTACGTACAGTTTTATTTTGTTGGCAATAACCGAAGGATGACGATTGTGTCTCATAGGGTTTGAGCACTCTGCACCGGGTCAAACTTCGTTACCATTCCTAGTCTGTTCCCGATCTATTGTCATCCTTGACTGATACAACTTTCATCCCGCAGACCATTCATGAAGACATCCGTATGTCCATGAAAGCGATAATGGTGAATTCTAGGGCATCTTTGGCAGGAGAGGGTCTTACTTGGCACACTTGCTTCCTTTGCATTTTTTCCACTGGATCTCTAATACTATTGGGCCTCTTCATTTAATGCTAGCCTGTTCTAATTGACCTAGGCCTAGAAGAATCTTCGTTGGGAAAGATGACTGACACCACGGAGCAGGGTGCCAATCCTAGTAAGCTGGTTTTAAATTGTTGGTGGTTGGGCAAGAACAGAGGTCAATAATATGAAGACAGGGAGCTACTAGTATGGATAATCTACTTACACTCCAGGAAACACCTCAGAGGATCATGCAGCATGTAACGTATCGGGATCCTTCTACAAAGACCAGGCAGCATCCACTCTATTGAAACCTTGCGCCTTCCACCACAGTAGTAAGTATACTACCGCAGGTGATGTGCAAGTGAAGCTTAATAGAAAGAAGAGCAGACAAGTGAAAAGAGGATAATGTGATTGTGTGACTGACAATTAACTGGGCCGAGCGAAGAGTTCTTCCTTCGCTCGATGTTCCCTTTCTGTCATCATGCTGAAGTGACTATGCGTTGCTAGGGATGAATGGAAGTACATTAACCAGGATCAAATATCCATGGTAGAGGATACCTAAGGGAACAGAAAGGGAAAAGACGACGTGATTAACCGCTCATCATTCCCTGCGCAAGCGCATCACCCTCAAGTCTGTGCTCGTTGCTAATTTCTTCGGACATCTCCCCCGATAGAGATGTCTTACTAGACAACCCTTCACTTTGAATCCTCGGTTGCATAATCCACAATGGGCCCGTTTTGAGTTCTCTCTGTTGTACGTCGGTTCGATCGGCTGCTTTATAGAAGAGGGCGATGAGGTACGAAGATGAAGTTGCTTAGGAGTAACCGATGGTGCTTTGAGCAAATTCGAGCGGGCGAAGTAAGATAATAGTTGTGCATCATCAAGAAGAGAAGTTGAGCCTGCACATGAAGATCTATTGGAGTCGTTAAATTTGAAGTCTGGTCTTTGAGAATTTCTCGCTGTGAATGTAGCAAGTTAGAATGAGTGCATTCATACGATACAGAGAGCTTACGTTGCTTCTGATGCTTGAGAGCAAAGCTGTTCGAGCTGTTCGACAAGCTCTGATTGAATTGCTTGAGATTAGGACTGTCCTCGGGGTTTAACAAGTCCTGAATGGAAAGTGGGTTCCGATGTGTATACATATCCGGAGCTAACAGTGAAGTAGGGACTGCGGAAGAATCAAAATTTCTGCTCTTTGACATGATCAAGCTTGGCCTTATTCAACAACCTCAGGTTGCACAGATCTTGATTATGACCTTGTATTTTTGATAGGCTAGAGCTTCGAAAAAGGAACCCTTGCTCCTCTGACATGGGTTGAAGTGTGTCGAGATTAGGGGCTTCGCTGGTCCGACATCAACATCAGGGGTTAAATCAAGACTTATAGCAGATCTGCCGTTGTCGTCGTCGTCGTTGCTCCACAACATTGATGAGCGGCGTATGAAAGTTCAAAACAGAGATCTCGGACAATGGAATGTTCCTGCTAAAGACCTCCTGAATGACTAAACCGTTCTCAAGAGCTGAGATCTTCCGTTGTATCTTGAAGCAAGATTCAATTCTAAGGTACTTCCGCAACTCCAACCCTTCATCCAGGGTTAACCTTGATTCGGGTCAGGTTCAAGATCGTACCAACAAGCAGACCTTATGCCCATGGCCATACTCGCTAGACGCTACAAATCACTAATGAATGCAAGGCAAACGCCGCCAGACAACATATGTGCAATGGCGTTAACTCGGGGGACCAGGTTACGGCAAGCTAGGTGCAACTGACTACGATACCGGCCACAGTCCGATTCCATGCCGGAGTGACTATCAGCAGTGGCCGTCATGCCCAATGGTTGATTGTCTTGCCCACAATCAATAGTGTTATTGGCCCCGGCTGATCCCTATCAGTGAGAATATTGCTAGGTTCGGCTGTATCAAAGCAACTCTACAATGGATCAAACCCGCTAAGCCAGGGAAACGATCATGCCGGTGGCAGCAGGGATTTCCTAATTGTAATCTGCTTGCAGGAACCCCTATTTGTACTTTCCACTGATTTCGCCGAGGATGTCGGTATTCGTCTTCGGTTATTCCAACGGTGAAGGAGAGCGTGGAACGAATGCATCATGAGGCTTTCAACTACTCCCTTTATAGTTACCACTTCGACAGCTGTGTCGAAGTGCTAACTCAAAAAGGGAAAACCCAAAATTTTGAGGAAACCTCAAGAGCTCACCTCGTCGTCATAATTATGTGAGTCTAACTAAGGTACAGAATAATAGAAAGGAGAGTGTGGAACGAATGCATCGTGAGGCTAACAGAAAGCCCACTAGTAGTATGCCGCCATAATGGCTTAGCTTTCAACTACTCCCTTTATAGTTACCACTTCGACAGCTGTGTCGAAGTGCTAACTCAAAAAGGGAAAACCCATAATTTTGGGGAAACCTCAGGTCGACCAGCCAACTCAAGAGCTCACCTCGTCATCATAGTTATGTGAGTGCTGCTTCTAGGACAGAGTCCGGGAATGGAAAACAATCACAGAAATGGATTACTGGAGGAAATTTGATCAGCAACGTGCCGGCGAGAAGATCAGTGATAGGAGAGAGATTCTGCTATATGTACTATATACCTATATACTTCACCTCTTACAAGAAACCTGTCATCTTGTTGCCTCATTTTGCCTTGTGAACAATCATTTCCTCTTCCCCTCTCACCTGCTGAGTTTGCCTTCTTTGTCTCATGCAGGCTTGCCTTACACAGCGTCAACGATTGATTTTGGTGGATCTTATACCTTACAAGGTGTTGCCAATGGATTTGCTAATGGTAATAGTGATACACCAATAATGAATGAGCTCCCTCTTCCTCGCCGTTCCTCGTTGACTAAGGTAATCTTCTGCAGCATTGTCTGACTTAGCCCTACTGACCAAAAGAGACTTCGGCAGGAAAGCCTAAAATAATTGGACAAATATTGTCAGAAGACGGGATGATTTATATCATCAGAACATCACGAAATAGAGACAGTTACCTTGAGCAACACTACGTCCCTGTAAAAAGAGAGTGGTACGATACGGTGGAGAAATCTCTAGCTGAAGTTGATTCGGAAGTCCTCGATGTATGGGAAGAGTTCAAGACAACAACACCCAATTGGCCAAAACAAAATTTAGACATGGTGGAGAAGTGGCAGACTGAAAAGGCCACCAGGGAGGATAAACATAAGGCACTGGAGGTTGAGACTGGCTGGACAAGGCTTTCTTGGTTTTTTAGCGTGTTTCCTTGCATATTTCCTACTCGTTCTTGACTTCTGTAATATCCATGGGTAGAATCTTATCAATTCACCGTAATTCCATACTAAGATTTCATCGCATCACGGGACGTTGTAGATGGCTGAGACTTGCTTTGGCTATATAAATAGCGAGGCGAACGATTATGAGTACACCAGATCGCCAAGGGAAGCTATATCAAACGATCAGCAGGGCGGTGTTCAATCCTCGGAAGCAGAAGATCAACAGCTAGTACACCTCCTAGACCAATCCTACTGCCGTAGATCTCAAAGTCTTTCCATAGTATGACTCGCTACTCCTGCCCCTGCTGTTGTAGGCCCTACGAGACCTTCGCGTGTACTTCTTGTAGTATGACCTGCTGTCCCCGAGGGTTGAACGCCGCCCTGCTGGTACTTCTCCAGGAACACATTCTCCTTCTGTAACCCGATAGCTACTCCTAGGACCAAGCAATGCAATGCTGTTCCTGGTCTCTCGCGCCTGCTGTGATCTCGTCATCCCGCCGTTTCGCCGTCTCTCGTTCCTCGCCGTCTGATGGTCTCGCCGTCCCTCTGGATCAATCGTCGCCGCCCGATCCTTCACCCGATGAATAGTGTTCCTCCCTTGCTTGCCTTCTACCTATCGACCGCTTGCAAACCCTGTCTTCCTTGACCTATCTCGATGGGGTCAAGACCTACCTCTCCTGCGCGGTCTCCCGCTTGCTCTCCCCTTATCTCCTCGCTACCCCCATGGGGTCAAGACCACCTCTCCCGGGTACGTGCCTTCTACACCTTCTATTATTCATTCTATCCTTCTACAACGTCTTGCAAAAACCCTTTCTTGATCTCTCCGGCCACGCAGCTTTAAATAGAACCATAAGAACCTGTTGGGTTAACGAGAAAATTGGTTTGTTCAGCGTTTTACATTCATGGCAAACCCGTGCCGCAAGACGCTTCATATTTCATCACCGGCTACAATGGGAGCTGCTTCAGCCACTCAAGCTAGAGATACGAGAGAATCCCAAAGTCAATCCGTCCAAGCTTCCAGTGGAAACGACTCTGACGCCGCTCTCGACACATTACCTAACACTGAATTTTCAGAGCCCGCCAACGGAAGGAGTGACAGTGGGCACAAGCAAGATGGAGAAGAAGCGCGGAATGGAAAGAGCTGTCTAGCAATGTGTCGTTTATTGAAGCGCAGGTCAGATGTCGAAAAGTTGCTGAAAGTCTCGGAAGCCGTGATTGACATCCGCGAAGATTCCGGTGATATTCTGATCGTCTTGAATACTGCAGTCCTTGCTATCGCCTGTCTGGAAACGTTGCTAGATTGCGAAGCAAAACGAGGATTCGACGTAATGCATCGTACTCAAGAGAATGCAAGCTCTGATACTGGAGAAAGAATGTATAGGGAAATAATAGATGAACTACGTTTCTGCAAGATCGCATTTGATGTCAGACAGGCTGGAGCGGAATCAGCTTTCAAATGCTATAAAACGACCTCAGAAGCTCACGGGATTTACGACATTCACTACGTTTGGAACGAAAGAGCAGGCGAGGAAAATGAAAACGCAGAGTTCGTCGCCTGATCCAATACTAAGATGAATGCTGACAATATCAATAAAGTGACTAGGCATCGATATCCGCATACTTGGCAGCGCCGTGTTCACAAGGTCGTAAGCGATGCAGTAGCGAAGCTCTAAAGGATACCGCATCTCGGAAAACCTCACGCACGCGCTCCAGTGACGAGGAAAGCAGCCAAGCAATATTGGACACGGTTCGTACTACCGCGAGCGAGGCTGGACAACAACGTAGAAAGCTGGAGCATGACTTTGATGAGGAGAGACCAAAAGAGGGTATGAGATTGTGTTGATGTTGCAGTCAATGGACAAAGCCCACGAAAGAAATCAGATGCGGAGACCTTTTTTGCAATCGTCTGCGTTGCGATGGCTGCAGAAAGTGCGATGTCTTACGGAGAGCTTAATAAGCTCTAAGCTTTCCTTTCTCACTGTCTTGATTTCGCGATTTGATATGCGAAGAGAATCAGATCTTTCGGGTAGATAACACTTTGTGCTTGGGCTTCTCGACTCGCATGGATAAGGCTTGGTGCTTTTGAAGGCGGCGACATGAAGGGCTTGGTATCGAGATTGACAGATATCGGGGGTGCTTCTGAGGGAGGATCTTGCTGCTTTGGGTTCCTTGGTTCTGTGTCGGCTGAAGATCGTGCGGATTGCGAATTCTTTGACCAGAACAGTCCTCTGCATTCGTGCCCTTCTTTTCGTAGCTGATGTAGCCGGATATTTTTTTATTGATGCAAATATTCAACGGCTGCAGGTTGTACTACATAATGCAGGTTGAAAGGCGGCACAAATAATCTTGGCAAGTGGTCGAGGGAGCTGATAAGGCATACCTAATTGGAGACCTTTAGTGTAGTGCAAGGTGGACAGAGCCACCAGGAACGCATCCCCTGCTCCAAGTTCATATCTGATTTCCCATCCCACGCAAACTAAGGAAAGACTAGCGTTGACAGGGACCACAGGAGTTCACCCCTAAATCTGAAAGCGCTATCTTTTTTGAGGGGAAAGGGGACTCGTCTAAGTATCTGCACGTCAAATATTCACCTTACCGGTGCCTATGTAAATAGGCATTCCACTCAATCCTCTTTGTAGCTTCATGCAGAAACCTCAAAGTCTTGTTCAATTGTTTACAAATATTCATGAAGCAATGGAATCGAACGATAGTAAGTCAGTAACGACCCCTTTTGAGCAGTAATAGTAACAAAGACGCAGGTCTCACCCCAGCCACATTAAATGAAGAGTATCGATGCAGATTGATCAACAACAATTGGTATCTCGTATCTTGGTCGGTGTCACCTTGGGATGCGCAATTTCGGCCGGAGGAGTACAGTTTGCCAAATCATCGAGTTCCGCCAACACCGTCTCACAGAGTTGTGCTACTTCGATATCCAGCAATCTCGGCATTGAATTTCTTCAATTTTGTTTGTCAATTTGGGCCGGTGTCTTATGCGCTATGGACGCACGAGTCTGCGATTGTCAAGTTTTTGACAAAGAAGCACACCTATGATTGCGTCGAAAGTTTTTTCGAAAAAGGATACTACGCGGCGATGACGTTGGTAATTGATATGCTTTAGTCGATAGGGAATTTCGGTGACTGAATCAAATACAGGAGTTCCCTCTATTATCCGAATCCTCACTCAATGTGTCTCTGCACACTAATCAATGAAAGCAAAGGGAAGGTGGTGCTGAAACATAGACAGATATCATTGCAAAAGGGCAACGGTTTACTTAGCGGTTGTTTGACCCATCTATATTCCTTGCCTCTCTATCTGGAGGAAGCGATAGGACAATGACTATGTTAGAGAAAATGTGAGTGTCTGCTACATATTGTAATAGGTTGAGTTTCTATTTAACGCTATTACAATTGATGTGACGGTATTTTCTTTAAGGTGAGAAGCTTGCGGTATGTCTTACCAGACACCAGGGGTCGTCAGAATTATTAAGCATTAGCGGCAGCGTAATATGACCGGCCCCACGATCATTAAATCGAGGGCTCTAATAATTACATACTACATCGTCATCAGCCTTCCGTATAGTATCAGAGTCGTGCCAGCGATGAGGTGTTTTTGAGAGCGGCGAGGGCGTTGCCGAAGTTACATTGATGCTCGGTTAGCCGGTTATAGTACGTTGCCGCTAATGCTTAAACTTCCGCTGCTTACGCGCTCACGCCGCTACTATTATGCAATCTCAACATTTTCTTTGCCTCTTGAACAAAGAACTTCCGCTTGTCTCGCCAATGAACCTGCTTCGCCCTTTTTCACAGCTTGCGTAGAGGCTATTTACACTAATCCTTATGATGATAAGGCTAATGTAAACAACCACAGGTCTCTTGTTGCATCGGTATGTCTTGCCAAGCACCCTCAAGGCAAGTTTTTAAACGAAGAAATTCAACACCCAAGTCGTCCATACAACACCTTTGCCTGTCTTTTTACTCTCAACCTCATAAAAATTCTAGCGACTCGACTAAAAAAGAACAAAGACATTCAATAAGGCAACAATCGAAAACAGGTAGCCGATTGCTCAGTTCCTAAAAGCTCAAGATTGTTATGACAATCTTCGGCTGTTCCAGCTCTCCAGCTCCCCAAGTAACTGCCGCAGATCCAGTTCAGAGGTTGACTGAAGATACCCGAGAAAGTTTGAAAGAGATGAAAGGAGTGGGTGGCTCGTAATCAGTCTCATATTCGATACCATGCTCAATCCATTTGTCTTTGTGATCCGGCTCGAAAAATATGCTTACGACGATTCCTGCTTTGCCGGCATCGGCATATTTCATCCCCTGCAGAAAAGGGACGCCATCGAATCTTGGCACGGCACAAAGACAGGATATGAACAGAGCAGGCGAGCACTGGAAGCGCTGGTGAATAGCATATTGATCGAATCAAGCGTGAACATGTAACGATTCAATTAGGGGAATTATGGTTGGTCTCTAGTCCTTTAGCTATGGCACATGACTTTGCAACCATGACGTCGATTCTGGCACATCGCATCGTTTCTTGCACCCTGGCACCCCGACACCGTTTTTGGCACCATGAAGTCGTTTTTGACGCCGTAGCACCGTTTCTTACACCATGGCATCAGTGTCGGCGCCTTCATATCTAAGGTATGTCTGAATTCATGACACTATGTTTGCAGCCATTTGGTTCCTCGATCTCGGCAAACTATGCCTCGGGGAGCAAAGTAGTTTGTAGACGGATTATACCTTCATCTGAAGCATCAGCTCAGAGTGTACGTCGAGGCGTGCAGAGCAGACGGCGATGGTCACCACTTTCGTAAAAGCCTATCAGTGGGTAGTAATTAAAGCACTATCAACTCTATTGCTTCTATGATATATGTTTTGTCTGTAGATTATAACATTGCACAAGTAATATATCCCAACATTTAATGGGATTGCTGGTGGCGTGCAATTGAAGGCTTCGGGTTCAAAGAATTATATCATTTGTGGGATTGCCGTGACGGTGCTTTGCACAAGGGCCCAATACAACAAGAAACAAGTCTACTCCCGAGGTTGCTCACATTTGCCTTGTTATCGTTAGGATAGGTGTAAGCCGCGCCTGCGCAAGCCGCAAAAAATGGTGGTGCTGGCCCGTTGGGAATGTTCTGAGCGGGGTTCAGGCAGACAGGACCGTCAACTAGCTTGTCGCACTGGATACCAGGCTGCTTGAATAAATCGATGTTGCATCCGGTGATTGGGATGCCTTGTGAAGAGCATGTTATGGGTACAGAATAGCCATCCACATAGCTGACATCGATATCGGGTGGACCTGTAAAACTGCCTTCGATCTTGCTGCCCAAAGGGTTGAGGTTTGGCCCGACATATATTCTACCTGCCCATCCAGTTGGAAATGTGTACTGTGTGTGTGAAGCGTTCGGGAGGACGGTGGCTGATGGGTTACCTACTGGAGATGGGGCGCCGACATTCGAAAGAAACGAAATAGAAAGCTGGGTTCCATAAATGTTCGTCATCGAAATTGTCATGTAGTCAGTGGTCGTAACATTTGGACTAGCCGTGATAACAATCGCGTCCGCCGTTATTATGGAGGTCTTCCACTCTGTGATCGTAACATTTGGACTAGCCGTGATGATAATCGCGTCCGCAGTTAATATGGAGGTCTTCCACTCTGTGACAGTTGCGGTCATCGTAGGGGCTGATGGACATTCGAACGACGTAGCAGCTACCAGAGCTGTGAGGACGAAGAATGCTATCTGATAGTATATCCTCATGTTAAAGCTTAAGGTTCGTTGACTGACTGACTTAAGGAGTATGACGCTGTCCTGCTCTTATGTACTCCTTGGCAATCATAAGGAACATTCATGCTTTGATAGACCAGCAATGTAATAGAAGGTTCCTGCGATAGCGGCGCGCGAGCATTCAGAATTTGCAGTAACATCCATAATCAGAGGCATATAATTATATGTACGCAGCATCCACAATCGAAGGCATGTGGTTATCTCAACCGGCAATGGAGCTATGCGCAGCCTCAGTAGCATGTGTACGGACGCTTTTGCGTGGGAATTAGTGGTGGTTAAGGATAGATGGTAATTTGAGGAGTCTAGCGAAATGTTAAATCGAAGAAGGAACTTGAGGTGTGTGAAAGAAAAGCTATCCCTATATACGTGATAGCAGTCTAATCGTGGAAAAGCTTCCCTCCGATGCACGGAATGACAGAGGCAATCTGGTGTTAGTGACTCATGCATACGGTAGGCTACAAACACTGCTCTGCTTGTGACTGCATTGAATAGAATAGCGCAAGCTTATAGGGATTCTCGAATTGAAAATAGGTCTGAGGTCCCTGCTGTAATTGCGGTTCTTCCGGTGACAACGTTCCCAAAGTCTGGCAGAAGACCTCGTATTGCGCTGTTTGGGAATTTTCTTTGCCATATCCACAAGGGGCACAGAGCGGTCATGACGTTGAGAGTGCGCAGGATCGGAAGACTCGAGAGTGACATTCAGGAAAGCGGCTGTTGACACATGAATCGTCGCAACGACTTAAGCAGTGTCAGAGCAATAAAAAGAACTAATTCTGCGATGCGTAAACAAAAAATATTGAATGCCGTTCTGCCTGTCGTTCTTGAAACCGTCGCACAGCTATCTGCGCTCTCTGAGAGATGCCTCAATATCAGACAAAAAGAAAATCCGGTTCGCCCATCGGCCTTCTGCATACCGCACAGCTCGAAGTAATACGTCTGCTGACGCTCCCTGCAGAAGCCGTGTCCACAGAGTCCCACGACCTCAATGGCATTCCGATCGCAAATGGAGCACATGAAACGAGGTTGTTCTACAGCGGGCAGATCGGAAGCGGCAGGTTTCACTCCAGCTCTTCTTCTGCGCTTCGTGGTTCCCTTCCTATCACCCGAAAATCGGGATGTCCTCTTCTCTTCCAGCCCGGGTTGTTCCCTTTCCTGCTCACGTAGTCCTGTTCTTGCAGCACGATAGAGCAGCTGTACGAGCTTAAACAGCTCAGCGACTTGCAATTGAGCAAGACGTTTGAAAGTCAAGTCGATGAACAAGTGCTCAAGTCTGCAAACGACAGCAGTTGGTGTATGCTTCAAATTCTTTGCGGGGTCTGGGTTGATTTTAAGACACAGCTCAGCCGTACTTCGTCTCTCCAACCTCCTTGAATACAACAGATCTCCCACTCTAGATACGGTCAAAAGCCAAACAGCAGTTCAAAGTCAAACGACAGCGTCAGATTAGAGGCACGAGGTGGCAAAACGCGTCACAAGGCGGAGCAAGAATCACGACAGGAAGAAGGTTCTCAGAGAAGCAAATAAGTGCATTTCTGCGTGGTCATGACTACTAACTACCTAGCTACCTCGAGTGAGAGTGGAGATAATGACAAATTGCTCCGCGTGCTGCCCGCACGTACATTCATCGGGTCTTGTCCATGGGCTTGTATGCGTGTACCAATCTGTTGCCATGAAAAACCCCCTCCTCCGTCGAAACACTAATGATCCTCCTGATGCAAATCGAAGCAATCAGACCTCGATGACGTATCCCTGCTTAACAAGGGAGTCGTAGAGAAGCTCGGGGCTGATGGACTCGACGCTGTTGACGTGGACCTTGTGGGTCTTCGTGCCATCCGCCTTCGTGGACTCGTTCCAATGCTCACCCGGGCCAGGCCCTTCGGGGTCGCTCTTCGGATTGTAGCCCCGGGGGTTCCAGCCCGTAGGGACCGGGTTCGTGACTCCCTTGACCATCCGATCGAAGGGCAGGACGACGGTGAGGCTCTCGGCGGTGCCCCAAACCACATTCAGCTCGGACGTGCGCTTGTCGTCCCCGGCACATGCCTTGGCGAAGTCTTTGACCTCAATAGAGATGAGCTTGGTCAGGTCGTGTTCGGAGAGATACTTAGCGACGTCGAAGATGAACTGCGGGGGAATATTCTGTCCCTTGAGGGGCGAGGGGCCCTCGGCGAACTCGAATGGAATCAAGGTGCTGCCCTGGACCTTGAAGAAGGGGGCGTGAATCTTGTCCTGAGCGAGAAGCTCGCTGTCGATGGGCGTGGCCCTGGTCCAGTTCATGCCGTCGATGCCAGGCGCGGCAGCCTCAAGGCGAATCGTCTTCTCGGGGACCGCGTCGTGACGATGAAGAGAGTGAACACCAAAGAGGTCGCCCATGCCATGTTTGTTGATGATGGCGAGCACGTCCTTGATGTGCTCGGTGTGAGAGCCCTGAAGCCTCACCTGCGTCTCGATGGGGGTAAGCCCATTATACCTAGACGAGACGGGCACTCGGGTCAGTATATACTTTGAAGCGTGGTAGCCATTGGAGGTGGTGTTGGAACTCACGTGTTGGAACTCACGTGTTGGAGCCGAGGACCAAGTCCTTCTCCCCAAGAGGACAGCCAATGCCTGGGATGGTAGCAGAATCAAAGGCACCTTCTATCTCCCAAGGATGGGTAGCGGTGGCGACAGCGACGGTGGCCATTTTGGTGGGTGGACGGTGGTTCTGATTGTGAGTGGAGAGTATGCGAGGTAAACAAGTAAACTAAGTAAGATTTGAGGGATTATTTGCAAGTTTCGTCTCTGATGCCGAAGAACGATATCCTCGTCGTATGAAGGGAGGAGAGGTTGGATATTTATGCCTTTCCGACTGGCGTTGGGCTCGGAGAAGAGATACATCGTCTCTGCTCGAAAAAGAGGGGATATATAGGAATTATCACACCCCCAACAATGTGGGTGTTGTGGCGTGGAGCCGTGTAATTCGTCCCTCGTGCCATCGCCCTGCCATGTTTGGGTATGACTGTATGTGCCATGGAGCGTACCCTTGGTGCCCTGTCTGCAAAACAAATCTATCACCATGTCTGCCAGGAAGTGGGTGGTATTGGAGTCATAATACCTGTTCATCTGCATCTGCATCTGCGCGATTATGAGTCCAACCAGGGCTCATCGCCGCCCACCCTTTATACACCTCTCGGCAGCTCGTCATGTCGCAAGAGGGCAGGCATCGTCCCCCAAGACCTCCAGGGATTCTCCCCTGTGGTTTTCTTCCTCTGCTCTCTTGGCGCTGATCGTCGCGTACAAGCTTCAAAGCGGAGACGCATATGCAGATGGTCTCAAGGTGATAGATAAGCGTCGAGCATATTATCGAATACGCCACCTGCCAGCCTTACTGATCCTTCATCGCTACGTGTCGATATGGGATTGGCGTATATTGGTTATCCCTCAGGCAGGTCTTGTTGGGGTTCAATGATCAGATGTCTCATTGTGGAAGGTATGATCGTTGTCAATCTGAATGCATCAGTATGTGAACCTCACAGGCTTGAGAGAGCTCGATATACTAGCCCTACCGAATGAAAACCCTCCTCGTAAAGCTTTCCGTTATGTCTGTTGTCTTACGTGTTATAGACTAAAAGGGTCAAGGTGTAGTTGGCTGGACGAGGTTGCCAAAGGTGCAGGGATAGAAGATAAAGGGTTGGGCAAGTACGCCAAATCACATACATGAGCGGATTTCAAACCCTCAAGAACCCTCGCGTCAAATGCAAACCTCCACTCGCATACCACACACGCAAGGATTCTAGTCATCGGTTGTTTCGTGGTCAATATCGATTACGTACTTTGTATCGAGGTGGGTGTGGTAAGACACGCGAAATATCATTTGAGAACGACCGCCCCAAGAAAACGCAAGTCCTCACTCTCCTCCGTGGCCGGCTTGCCCTGCTGGAAGCCATTGGCCAGGAAGAGACCAATCAGTCTTGCAGCGTCAATGCGCCGCTTCTGCTCGTCAGACGCGCCTCCCAGGTAGTCGTAGAACTGGGTCCAAAAACGATCTCGGAGCTGCTGGTGATTAGGGTGGTAACGCCAAAAGTCCCCAGTTGTTGTTAGGGTCCCAAGCATGATCTCGAGCCCCCCTATCGACATCCCAAACGGACTAACTTCGGCGCCTCTCCAGTCGCAGATGCCCACGATCCTACCCGTGGCTTTATCCACGTGGATGTTGTTCTCGAGGAGGTCGGTGTGGTTGGGCACGAGCGGCCAACCCTCGGTGAAGAGGTCCGGCAGTTGAGGGATGATCTCGTCAAGCATCGAGTGAAAGCGCTTAGGAAGTCCCTCACGCAGCTGCTGGAGTTGTGACAAGTACTTGCCGAATAGTTGGGTGGGATCTGGCCGTGTCATCTCGACGGGCGTGTTATGATACGCCGAGGCGAAGAATCTGCGCTAGCCAGGTTAATTGACCTTTTCTCTGGCTTGGAAAGGAGGGGAGGGGGTGACAAGCCTTGCGTAGTCATCTATGGTCGATTGCAGGAGGTAGTAGTTGTTGCTCTGTAGCTCGGTTCGGGCCAGGTACATACAGGTCCCCCTTATGTTGTTCATCACGTAGACGCTGACCTGGCCAAGCTTGCCGCGGTACTTGTGTTGTGGCGCGAAGCCGCGATAGGCTTGTCCGACACTTTGGAGCAAGTCCATGTCCAGAGTGGAACTTGGAACGCGGAACTGGACGACAACTTCCCCACCTTCAACGGTGTAACTGGTTCCGCCCTGACATGCCGTTGCGGTGACGGGCTGGCCGGTTATTCGTTGGGCTTCTGCGTTGCATTGCAGCTGCGTGACAGAATCGTTCTCCTCAAAGAACCTCCGTACCTGGTACTGAGATAGCGCGGAAATATTTGGTGGCATTGCGTGGTAGGTTGTTACCAATGATGGACTCGGAGGAGGCGTAAGTACAGTTTCTGGACAAAAGTTTATCCGGTACCCCCCCTTTTATCGCACCTACCACTAATTGCAGCTGTTATTGCACCACAACCAACGGTTGAAGAAGCTTCAAATTTCGTATGTGAATTCTGTAGTAACCGCTGATGTATCCTCAAAAAAGTTTGAATTCTATCCTCACTACCCTTAAGCTGTTCTATATCCGGACGTATTCTATAAACCCCTTCTTTCAGTCTAAACCAGAGGTTTTCGATGAGGTTTAGATCCGGGCTATAGGGGGGCCATTCCAGCATGTCTATACCCATATCTTCTAGCCATTGCTTTATACTTTTAGCACAATGAATCCGAGCGTTATCCTGCATATATAATAGGTCTGGTTCCCATATAGTGGTGAGGTTTTCCTCTAGGACCTGAAGATAGGAGCGAGCGGAGTAACCCTGCTTTTTGGCCAGTGGATCTTGACGTAGCCGGACAAGGTCTGATCTTCCTGTAGCCCAAAATCCAGCCCAGACCATAAAAGAATAGCAACCTCCGGCCTGGAGGGCCGCGCACGGGCCACATATAGGGCTGAGCTTATTTGCTTTGTAGTCTCCTGAGATTTCCATAGTTAACAAGATAAGAACGCAACCCATATACCTAATAGCACCTGTAAACGACGTGATATTTCAACTCATAACACTGATGTCGTGCCCTTGGAGTAAGGTTGAATCATCTCCTTATCCCATTTTTAATGCGGGAACCGAAATACCCAGAGCCTTCGCTTACCGGACCCCCTTTCAACCGAACACTCATCCGACCATTGTGATAACATTAAAAAGATCAAATTAAGAGATCAATTTGTCTTTGCCGCTCTGCAAGTTCTGCATATCATATCCGTAGATTTTTCAGCGGGTGATATCAGTTAAGCGTTGATGCATGCAACAATGAGGCCACAAACGTGTCACTGTATCTCTATGAATGCTAATGTGTTCGAGGACATAGGATGCATCAACCCCGGCTGCCTCGCTCCAGTCATCCTCCCTCCACCACCACCCCTACGTTCCCAGCCCACCAATACATTGCGCCACGTTCCTCAAACGTCCTCTACCTTCCTCTACCTTCCAACTCACCTTTCCCACACTATTAATTTCTAGGTCTTTGTCGTATCACCTAGTATATTCATACCCTACCACATTCCAAGCCTCCCGTCCCATATATTCCTTTACCTTCCTCTACCTTCTCTTACATGCTATCTTGTGATGAAATCTGATTTCCATGACATCCCATCAGCTGGCCTGCATTTACGAAGTCCGGGATCAGATCAACAGTCTTCACTCCATCCCAACCACCTACGGCCGTTTATTGGAAGACCGTCTGGTCATTGCATGTAGTGAGTTCAATCGCCATGACCGCAGCAAAAACCCACGATCGACGCGAGAAATCAAAGCACGTCATGCTCAAAAGAAAGCGCACAAGGTTTACCTCCATGTCCTGGATGAGGATCCTCAGATCTTCCTACCTTTCTTGCTGATCATCAATACTGACACAGGTTGCGGCGGATTCGACCTGACACGGTTCTGCGAACACCATGTCAAGAGAGCCAGCCTTCACCTCAGTAGGGCGAACAGGGCCATCCTCCGGGACATCGCCCGGCGCCGTGGAATTGGGAGCAGCATAGCCTTCCAGAAGCTAATTCAGGCCCTCTTCCCCACAACGACGGCCTCAGAGAGCCCCACCACCACAGCGGATGGCCCTGAAGCATGGCGCTACCAGGCTGCCGTCCTGGAAGTCGTTCGCAGCCAGTTTGCCATCAGCGTTTGTGAGGCCATCGCCAAAGCCCCAGCCGTGGGTGAGAGTGTCCAATATTCGACTCGGACGACGACGGGATCAGTTAGGATGGAGTTTCCTTCCTTCAACACTGAGGACTGCATTCTCTGGCTGCATGTCGGGGACGTTGAACTTTTCGAGAGTGTCTTGTTCCCGGCGACATTCCGAATACAAGAGTCAGGCAATGGTAAGTAGTGCGCGCTCATAAGGAGCAAACGGCCATCTCATACACAATGTCTCTAACTATATACAGTGAACAACGCCTTCTACAGTCTCAAAGGAGCGTGTCTCGCAGCCGCCGCCTTGATTTTTGGCTCGCAGCTCTGCGAAGCAATCGATACAAGTCAACTGCGGACGTGGGAGAAAGAAAAAACCGAACTGACCGACACAACGGACTGCATTACGATGAAAGTACATGCTCATGAGCCAAGCTATGGCATTCTGCGTCTACGCCTAGAATTCTTACGAGGGCTCCGGATCGCGCAGCGTCTATTCGCAGACCAAAACCCTAGCTGTTTTTAAGCTATGACGACGATGACAGAACAGCGCACTTCCACTTCCCCCGGATCAGGTAAACACCTAAATTTGCCGGAACGACCATCTCCCCATCGCCATTGGTCGTCCAGATCGCTTTGCCGCTTGTGGTCTGAAAGGCGAGGTTTTCACACCTCAGGAAGCAGATCTTCCTCTCATAGTTGACAGCACTTATGTAATCGATCGGCTGCCAGGCGACATCCTCAAAGAAGTCTTCGCCTTCCGTCAAACACTTCCAGCGCTCGCGCTACAGACTCATAGAAGTTAGACCTTTGTGATTTTATAGAGGGAGGAGTAGGACGAGGGCTCTGCATACCAAGGTCTCTGTCGTCACAGTTTTTTCCTCTGTCGCTGTCATGAGAGCGGTAGGATGTCTCTGTCTATGTAAGATTGAGGTCGTTGAGGGGTCTGTGTTGGCTGTTAGCGACGAGTGTGGCAGCTTGGCACCGCTCTTGCGCTCATTAGGCACCCGCATTTTGGGGCAGATCTATGGCTTAGCTCTGCGGTTGAGACACGACGCCACAGGGCAGATTCTTTGGCTAGACGTATATACTTTCGTATTTCCGTTATGCAGCGTAGCGCTTAGACTTTGCCGGATCCAACCTGTGGAGTGACAGGCTTACGCTTGCCACTGCGAATGAGCAGCAAGGAATGGAGGTGGGGTGAAGGGTACCAAGACCGAGAGCGAGCGATCATTGGTGCTTTAGCAAGCAGGGCCGCCCCTGTGGCGGTTATTATCACACACCCTTTATTGGATTTTGTTCCAGGGAGTCGACGGCGGCACAGTGACCATCCCCTTCTTCCCCAAGTCCTAATTGCCATGCATCCGCTTGGGTCGACTTCCTCATCGTCATGTGCAAGAACATACGCCGGGTGATGGTCCTTTTCCCCGTACTTTTCGCACACTCGTGAAGACCTTGTTGTCTCTCCTCAACATGACCGACGACGATGTCATTGCTTATATCTACCCGGCTGTAGGTACCGAGGGATACATTGGGGCAGCACTCACCATCAAAATGAATAAAAAAAACCCGGGATACGTTCCTCCAAGACGCCGTCGTCCTCAGGTTTTGGATTCACTACACGCTCTGGAGTCACTACATCGCGGGCCTTCTGAGATATTCAACAGGCTTGATCGAGAGCCGACGGAGGACGTGGAGGAGCACGATGCTCTGGAATACGAGGCCTGTATAAAGGTGACTTTCGGCAATATCCCCAAGACTCGCCTTGGCTTGAGAGCTGGACGAAGTGAGGATGCTGAGCTCCTTCTTGCGTCAATCCCAGCTGTCGGCTTCTACCACTTCGCTCTGACGTTTAACGACAACTATTGTCTTGTCGTTCGTGATCTGGGGTCTACGTGCGGGACCGCGGTCGTATATGGACAGAAAGAACGGGGTCGATGGATCTCCTGTGACTGGATCATTGGCGGGAGCGATTTTCTGAAGGGAGTGAGTCCAATCATTGTCAAGGTGTCTCAATTCCTTCAGTTCCGGCTCATCATACCACAACACAATGTTCAAGCCAAGTCTTATAGAGACGAGGTTGACAGATTCTGTGCTGGAATGATGAATACCGAACATCTTCTCGATCTTGGTCATGTCGGTCTTTCAAGCCGGCGCAGGACAGAAGTCCCATCAAGCATGCAAACACCGGTTTCAGATTCTTCTACGGCCGTTACAATGAGGACGAAGCTTGGCGAAGGGACTTTCGCAGTAGTTTATCGCGTCTGGAACGTCAGAACTGGAGAGCAGTATGCGCTCAAAAGACCGAAAGGGAGATCGTTCGACACCGCTGCGTGGGAAAGAGAAGTCGTCATAATGGATCGAATTCATCACGTCAGTTAGACACGATCTATGTGCACTTCACCAGACAGTTTCTGCTGACAATCTATTAGAAGCACATCGTTTCCTTGCTGAACTCTTGTTCTGGGTCAGCGCCATGGTTACATCTCGAATACATGCCTGAGGGGTCTATTGATGATCATCTTGAGGCTGGTCGTTACTTCTCACGTTCCCACTGCAAGCAGATTCTTGCACAGACGTTGAATGCTCTGAGTTATTTACACACGCTGAATCCACAGATCGTACATAGAGACGTTAAGCCGAACAATATTCTGATTCTATATCGTCGGCCTCATGCTATCTCTGTTAAGTTCGCAGACTTTGGTCTTTCCCGTGAGGGAGACATTCTTAAGAGCATTTGCGGTACGTTTCTCTATTTAGCACCTGAAGTCTATGAAGCAGATGCTATCCCCCGGAAGGAAAGGGCTCCTTATACGGCCCTTGTTGATATCTGGTCACTGGGTGTCGTGCTTGCCCAGCTTCTGTGTGGACTTCCCAAGCATGGAGAGCAGAACGAGAGAGTGGAATGGTGCAAGTGTGTTCGTCAGAGGGTGGAAATGAAGCTTGGGCCCACAGCAGATGACCTGTTGTCGTTTCTTCTGGAATCGATGCTCTGCCTTCAGCCAGAGGCCCGAAAGACGGCCAAGGATTGCCTCAAGGGAGCTTTGCTCTTGCTAGACTGTACAGAGGAAAGCGGTGAAGTGAGTGGCCATTGCTCGGACAACTTCGAAAACGAAGCGTCCACAATCTGCTTGGAGGAGGCCCAGAATGCCGAGAGCAGGATCACTAGTAAAGGAGACAACGATCCAAGCATAAACAGCTCGTCTCTGAACACATACATCATCACCAATCCTGAACGACATGTCCGCTCCAACACTCCCGTGTCAACCTTGAAACATGTCGGACAGCTTCTCTTCAGACTTAATGATCCCGAGGACAGTCTCTTCTACAAATCCAGCTTTGGCGAGGACTCCGACGACTGTTACAGCGATGAAGAGTCTGACTCGGCTTCGACAGTTATAACAGTCCATGACAGTAAGCCACAGAATGAAGAAGTCAAAGGGTTTTCCGAGTCTATGTTAGAGCTTGCAGCGCCTCCAGAGAGAGAGACTGAAACAGCGCTCTCCTTCAAGAGACGCCGGTCTCCCAGGTAGATACCTCAGGCTGATAACCCCTGAGCTGGATGATCTGGCAAGCTGACAGGAAAATTTTTAGGAGCCAAATGACGCCTGAGGACATCTCTCATGATAGGACCGTGAAGCGGAAAAAGACTGTCATGGGAGAAGCTGAATCAACTGATGTATAAGATTCATTCGTTTGGTTTCTTGTCGGAATTGTATACGTAGCGATGAAGGTGTATATACTTGGTGAAGCTCGAGATAGAGAGTACATGTATGACATCCGAAAACTTAATGTAAATATGCAACGGTTATAGACTGGTAGTTGAGTGGAATACCTACCTCCATTAAGCACTTCACAGCCTGTGGCTTTTGCACTCAAATGCCCGGTGAATTCGGCTGCGGTGGGGCTGTTGCCCGAAGGATCATGCGCTTGCGGGACCACCCTGTACTGTTCATCACGCATGCCCGCCACAACACCATCATCCAACCACAACACTTTGTGGACGAACAACCAAGCCATGACGGTTCAATTTTCAGTCGACGAAGCTCTCTGTCTCACTCAAGATCAACTTGTCCAATTTTTGAAGAAGAATCTGAGTAACGAAGGCGACATTTCGAACATCTCGAATATCGCGGACTGGGGAGATGTCTCCCAGGCTAAAAGGGACCAACTTGCCGAAAAGCTGCTGTGAGTTGATATCAATTGCCATTGTGATGTCAATCCATCACAATTAACACCCACTTAGGACGGCCCTACCGAAAACCGCAGGCCCTACATTTGACCCCCTAGAGCTCGCTACACTGTTGGCCCGGATACCTTCTGACAGAGACTCACCGATACGGCATATCACAACCACCCACCCTAGCTTCTCAAGATCACCGACCGTTGAACCTCCCGAAGGTGCCATCGAAGAATACGAAACTAGATGTTATCAAGCTCTCCTCAGTGATGGTTGCAGACCACTATACCCCATCGGTCTTCTTACACAAGTCTCCACGAATCCGAATGCATATCATGACATGCTGCGATCGTGGACGAGATATCCTGACACGCAGAATCCAGAAGACTGGGAGGTGTTTTCCAGACAGCTGCGTCGCTGGAAAGAATATCGCAGATGGCAACTGAGCAACAGAGGGCAGACTGTTGAGTTCTCTGAATATCTTGATGAGAAGCGGCAAGAATTTGAGAGAATGGGGGCCTCTGAGTTCACAGCTCAGCCTGTTTTCGAGGAGACAGTACGCCATCAATGGGAGAGTGAATATGGCGATCGTCAACCACAATTCGGCGATGACGTCCAAGCTGTCTTTTCCCGATATTCTAAGGCCACAAGGAGACTCCTTATGGACCATGGGTTCGCTCAGCCCTTCCAGCTACAAGCAGACCCAAAGCAGCAGGATCAATGGACGACGTATGTTGAATACCTCGGGTTCGAATGCTACTGCCTTGACAGGCTTGTTAAATCCGCTGAGAAGCTACGACCGCAGCATGACGCCGTGTGTGAGAGACTTATGAAAGCAGAGGTGGTGGCGAAGCCTTCCGATACATATAATGCTTTAGCAAATACAGAGGCTGAGGATGAGCGAGATCGTGAGCTTGAGGAAGCCGCGCGTGCAGTATGCTCGTTCATAGCAACCGACACGGCAGCAAGAAAAATTCGGAAACGACAGGGAACACGTCGTCGTCAAAAACTCCCAAGCCGGCAATCAGCGCAAAATCGCCTCGACATTATTGCTCGAAGGAACGATCTCATCACTGAATGTCTTCACGAAATACATAAATACCGGACAGCTAAGACCGAAGCAGACCATCAACAACGCAGGGTAGAGTGGGTTCGGTCTGAAATAAGTAAGATCAGGGCAGAGCCGAGTGCGGTGAGCAAGAGTGACAGCTCAGGAACAACAAACAGGAAAAGAAAGCCGACAGATGAGGCCATGCTGGAGCCACAGATCAAGAAACAAAGGCGAGTGGATGAGACAGAGCCTGGCAAGAGCTACAACTCGGGGACAGCACGAAGCAAGAAAAGAAAGCTCCCAACAGATGAGAATACCCTGAAACCGCGCTTCAAAACACAAAAGGTGGCTGGCAAGAGTGACGGCCCAGGGGCAGGGAGCAGAAAAAGACAGAAGGAAATTCACAGGACAGATGATGGTGCGGGTCCAAGCGGTGTACCGAATCTTGGGGGTTTCTCGGCACAAGTCATCTCGACAGTCACTACTGATTCCGGAACCCGTCGACAGTTCAAACGCATATCCTCCGGAACTGCAGTACTGGGTTCCCGTACTGATAGACTGAGAACACTGCGCACAAGGACTAAATGAGAAAGTGGTAGATTTTGTAGATTGAAGATACAAGGCAGTGAGACGCTGGGAGAGGCGTCGAAGAGAAAGGCCAGCGGTCGACCACGCTCAATTTATGGTATATCAAAGACAGGGAGGATCAGAATTGTACATATACATATCATTTCATAGAACTCATGAATATATCGCCCTTGACATGAAACCTCAGGTAGAGCTAATGGATTTTAAGTAACGTCATATAATGGACCAGAGGGCTTCGAACTATTCATACTTTCTGTGGACGGAATCAGAGTGTCGACTTTAGTGTATCTCTTAAGCGTCTCGCTAATTCTAGATCAATAACCGCAATTGAAGGATTTGTGGACATCTTGAACGCGCGGTGGAAAGCACCGAGCAGCTCTGGAGTGACGGAGACAAACGGTGTCGGTCCGTTTGGCACTTTGCTGATATGCCTGAGTGCGTGTTTTTGAACGTAGGGCTTTTACTGCTGATAGGAGGAGGTATATTTGTCTTATTCATAAAGCTACCAGCGCGAATACAAGTCGACGAATTGATGCCTTGGCTCTCGTCGCAAAATGCTCTGAACACGAGCTTGGGGATTCGGCTGAGGTGATGGATACGGTTCGGAAGCTGCGGTTTCTGAGACGAAGACGGCGGACTTAGTAGCATAGTCTCACCTTGCCTGGTGCCGGCCTTTGTAGGTGTTTGAAGATTATCGCTGAGCTGGCGTTTTGAGACTTGAGGAAAGACGGTGCCCTCCTCGTTCTCGAAAGAGCTGTCTTGAGATGGGAGAGGGTATCTCTTGATCTTAGTGACAAGCTGAGGTCGCCGGATCCCTTGGTATATCAAGGGTATCCTGATGTCGAAGCCATCTATGGATGCCGATGTCCGTTTTTGCAATACTAAGCCAAGCTCATTTGCGTTCTAGAGTAGCTCGAGCATTTCATAATCGATGTCTCATAAAATCTTGATAGCAATTTGAGGAAAAGAAAGATAAATAGATGGTTTTTCTCTGCTGTATGCTCTTCCTGTAGATTATTCTGCTGTCTTCAAGAATATCATACTTTGCCATATCTGTCTCTCGAATCGCTGATTCCATCCTGGTCCTTGTTCTGAGTGCTCGCTTTTCTGCCATTTTTAGCATTATCTCTGCGTGTTTTATTTGTCTCGGATAAGCTGCTCAGTGCCGGGTTTGATTGCGACTTCTATGTTTCTTGAGCGAAGGATCTTTCACCGAGATACTCATAGACATTCTTCAGAGCTCTCTTGACCTTGAATCTCTTTGGACCTGACTCCTAGCTGGCCAAGATTTGATGCCTTTATATATATATATATATCACTAACATTTGAACAATGGCTGGCTCAGATCTTGCCGGAACATGGTCAGATTTGGCATCGAATGCAACCAGGCATCAGTCTCGTGATCGATATAGATCTCTTGTCGGCCTTGTCTTGCTCAGTCGTCTGCAACACAGATTTCATTCGTCATGAACTTCGATGTTGTATTGGCAAACGTTGAGAATGCAGAAGCCTTGGATTCTTGGTTAGGTTTTTTGAAAAGCTTTTCACTTTATACATTTCATGTACTTTGTTTGTAGCTTCTTCGTCTATTCAGCGCTTTCTCTCAATCAGCGCCTTCGTGTATAATTGTGATCTTTCATCATAATTTAATCGCTGATGGTCTGATATTGATAGAGAAGCAAAGAGGGAATCTGAGCTGATTTGTAGTAGATTTTTCAGGGTCTGAAAAGAGATTTGAATAAATGTTTAGCCTAGGGGCAAGTGACGTCTTATCCCTAGCAGACTCGGCGCAGTTCGTAACGTTACCACCCTCTCTCAGCAAGGCATGTCCGCATGCCTGTAGTCTCATGTATTTAGCCTCTTGCCTTTGTAGAATTGAATTGCCTTTTGGTAGCAGGCTCCCTCGGTGGGTGCCATTGAAGCAGGCTCACTGGGTGGGTGTCATTGAGGCAGGCTCACTCGGTGGGTGCCATTGAGGCAGGCTCACTCGGTGGATGCCATTGAAGCAGCCTTGCGAAGTGGTCGACCACCAGGTAAACAGATTTCTTTAGACTCGATCCGTCTCGGTGAGTATCTTGAATGGATCTGGATATCAGTATCCTATGGTTCACGGATTCTTAGTATAATGTTGAAACCGTACCTAGAATCTATCCACACTGTCGTGATGTAGTGCATAGCTGAATAGAATGTTTGATCGACAGAGATATTACAATTAGAATACTAAGAATACAGAAGCAAAGAGGAAATCTGAGCCGTATGTGTAGTAGATTTATCAGATGCTATGCTGGCAATGAGATTGGCTTTGAGGTTGGTTCGCAACAAGGGTGGTAACCGGACTGACCACCAGGTTGCATACAACTATAACAAAGTGGATGGGATGTATAGATAGAAGTGGATGTTATGTTGTAAGGTGGAGAAGTTGGATGTGGAAGAAAGAAAGTATGGCGGAATATTTGGGGTTTATATAGTTTTTTGAACACAGCATATGAGAATAGCAAATGAACAGAAAAGGAATAAGTACATGAATCTTGAACAGAACGTCGAAATGGGAACGGAAATGAATCAGTATTGAACTTCATTGATGTATCACCGTAGTGCTGATGGTCGGCCCTCTTTAGATGAATTCTACATCAAGCATTGTGAGAGGCTGAAACTTGCCTTTGGCTACAGAATAGTGATGCAAACAAATAGAAATACATCAGGACTGTCAGTAGGGACTATAAACATCAAAACACCTTCGTCGTTATCATAGATCTTCTGGCTACAAGCATCGGACCTCGTTCTTCCAAACTCCCTTTCTAGAAGCAAAGCTCGCACTTGTAAAACTCGTAGCCTTTCTTTCACCTGTATGTCACCAAGATCTTGCTCCTGCCATTCGCACTGTAGATTCATCGATATCCTTCTAGAAAATCCTGCTGGCCCTGAGTGTTCAAAGGCCCTAGATAGAATATTGCTTCGAAATACACGGTTGCACCCGGCTGTATCATAGCTCCTCTGTCGCACCCGGCTGTACTGTAGCTGTCTGTCGCATCTGGAACCCCGCTATCTCGCCGTCAGTGACGCTCGTGCCTATGGCCTGATGCCTGGTGGGTGGTGTGTAGATAGATGGTGAGTGCTGAATCCTTCAATACTCGCTTTCTATCCTACTACTGCGCACCCTCTGCTTCACTTACACCATCACCAAAGTTCATTGAATTTCACACACTTCAACTTTTCAAACGTATTGTATAATTTCACTTGCTTCTCAACCGCCCTTTGCTTTACTTGTGACTATGCTAGACATCGGATAACACTAACATGGAGGCAGTGCCAACGCAACGCATACGCAACACCATGGCTAGTGCTAGACAAACACCCACTACTCAATCTGTTAAGAGGAAGAGGAATATTCTCTTCGAAGCTTATTCATCTTCCGAATCAGCCGAAACAACAGTTGTAGGAAGAGTATCACGCGTTTCGAAGCAAACAAAGAGGATAGGATCGGATGACAAAAAGTATAAGTTGTAAGACATCAAACATCTTCTCAGAGGTTTTGCCTTATTTACTGACTTGAACCCACGGCTTAGACAGGGCACACAGCGACGATTCGGACAGATCTTGAGCGTCAACGAGAACAGTATAAAGAACAGGATTGATTCATCTGATCCTGCGGTGGGGCCTTGGTTGCAGAAGGGGATTTCAGGAAGGGAGTTCTGGTTATCGCAGCCAAAGGGCCTACGATAGCGGCGAGGGTGTTTTGGTGTTTTGGTCTATACCGGCGATCCTGCTGTACCAATATTCGTTTGCCTCGCTACTCTGTAGCTAAAGCAAGTCTCAGCCCTTCACAATGCTCAGTCCTTCGAGAGTGATCAGAGAAACACTTATCAGTCGCTTCATTCTTTGAACGTGTTTCGGCTAGAAGTACTAAACAAACGGCGACGAGGAAGAGGGATAGATCCATTTCACTCGACTTCTCCCGCTTCTAACCATTCAACAATCAAAGCTCTAGAATCTTGAACTCAGTTGAAATTCCTAGCCTTGTGTGGCTTCTAAACTTTTTATCGAAACAAGAGTATCAAGTGCCCTTCGTACATTCCTTCAACTGTAGAACTCGTAGCTTTTCGCCTGTATATCCCCAAGCTCTTGCTCCCACCTCTCGCACTGTAGATCACTCCGGAGCTCGTAGGTATCCTGCCGTAGTCGGGTATAGAACATCTCTGGGAACTATATTGCTGTTGCGAGACCGACGGGGCTTTTCCGACGATGAAAAGTTAGAATCGACGGCTGATTTAGTTTCAACACTGTCAGAATCATCTGAGATTTCATAGAAGATCCGTGATATGTAGCGCAAGCCTCGTGTGTCTGTCATGACGATTGAAAATTTGAAAGCAGTGACTCAAGGTTGTGAGACTTTTGGTGCGACCGAGGTCATAATCCCTGTTGCCCATATGTTAACTCCAGGTCCTGCCCTTGTAAACCTTCAATAGGGAAAAGGCAGCAAGTACCTCAGAAGCTGTAGTGCTTCTCTTGAACTGGATCTTGAGACTGCAGTGAGCTTCGAGATCAGCGGCAGTGTTTTTCCGCTTTCAGTACTGCAACAACCACAAGTTTCTAACTGGCTTTCACATCTTTTGCCGCGAAATACCTGGCTTGAGACCGTGCATGCTGGTTTGTTGATGGGAACTTGATCAGTTGGTTGAGGAACAATGAACGCGGATTGAGCGAGTTCTGAGAATGACATAAGAGCCGTGTCGGTAGCTAGAGTAGAGACTGATCGGACATAGCTTAGCGAATGTTTCGCAGAAACAGCAGAAGCAAAGAGTAGGTGATGAAGGCAAGCCTACGTTCCGACGCGGAACAGGTTCATTTGATCTTCTAAGATATTTTATCGCTTCAACACGTTGTGATCTTGGCTTCTAGAGCAAGGTTGTTTCTGCCACACAGGCTTAGCACCTACTTTTCCGTGGCAATTTTGGCTCGAGTTTTGAACAATCGGCTCTTGTCTAGTGAAGGCAGCCAATCTGGATGGGAGACTTAATATCTGCCCTCGCAGACTTGGGGACTGGATATGTTAACGGCTGAGATGAACAATTCGAGATACCAACCTTTCAATGCTGTTTGGAGTATTGCATAACAACTCGCAAACCGTCATTGGGAACGGAACGTGTTGTTAAAACTGTGTAAGGTGGTGTTGCCCTAGTCGAGTAGATAATAGAATGTTCTACCAGATCTTATTAGGGAAATCTGTACTTGGCCCTTTGAAAGAAAAAGCGACGCAATGAAAATTAACGCTCTCCCGATCTACATCATTAAAGATGATCAATTCTTGTGATTCTTCGCGAAACTATCATCCGGCCTTTCATGTCAATTTCTGCAAGCTGTTGCGCCAGGCAGGATACTCGTGACTTCTGATGCGCTCTGTCGTGTTGAAGTAGCGGTGGCGATGACCTCGTACCCGGAATTCGTGGCTGGATTATCGGGAGAGAATGGTACAGTCCCTGTTCGCGAAGCCATGACTAAAGCGATGAGTTGTGGAAAAAGTTTAACGATGAATAGCTTCATGAGGGAGCCATGGAGGGAGCCATGGAGGGAGCTATGGAGGATGTCATGGAGGGAGCCATGGAGGGAGCCATGGACGGAGTCATGGAGGGTGTTTCGTAGGGAGCCATGGAGGGAGCCATGGAGGATGTCATGGAGGGTGTTTGGGAGGGAGCCATGGAGGGAGCCATGGAGGGAGCTATGGAGGATGTCATGGAGGGAGCCATGAAGGGAGCCATGGAGGGAGCCATGGAGGATGTCATGGAGGGTGCCATGGAGGGAGTTATGGAGGGTGTTTAATAGGATGTTTGATAGAAACAATATTTGATGCCCGATAGAGATAAATTTGATCCTCGAATGAAGCTCGTGATTATCAGCCACTAGAAGCTCCTCGACCTTGTCGTCCGCGATCATGACGTCTAGGTTGATAAGTGTCGGTGTATGCTTTAGGCGGCTCTTCTGAATATGGTGAATATGCGCTTGCCGCCCGCACTCGATCATCGTGATTCCCTTTTAAATCCCGATATTCAGCATCGGTGATCAGCCGATTGCACCACAGATACGTATAGAGCTCAAAGTCTGGCCCAGCATGAGCCAGTTTATCACCGAGTTTGTGATGATAAGCGACGTGCTCCATTCGTCTAGCCCAGCCGGAAATCTCTGCGGTGGAGGTGAACTGTGCATTGCAGAAGCAACAGCGATTAGAATCTGGCGGGCCAACGTTTCTGAAGTGTGTCAAGCTGTGTTCGACCCAGTCTTTCATGTTGGAGAAGGTCTAGAAACAGTAAAGAAGGTTGAAGGGGCATTCGAGGTTGCCTTGGGCTGGTACACGGTTGTCGATAAGAACACCGCCCTCTCCCTCGACGAGCAGCAACCCTGAATTAAGAATTCCCATCTGCGTAATACCCAACGACGAAGATTCAGACTTCGTAGTTGCAAAGCTCGCTGCTCTAGTAAGAGTTGGGATATCATGGCAGGAGGTTTGCTCACTGCTCGACCTTGGTGGCCAAGGGTTAGACATTGTCCTGATAGTGTGTATCAATTCCGGAGAAGGGCGCTACTTTTGAATCAGACTTCAACAAGGCAACAATGGGTATGTCACTGAAAAGGCGAAGATCATGGAAATAGGCCGCACTCAACACATTGGGAAAACTGTATCCTTTAAATGGGCGAAAAGTAAGGGGAACCAGAATTACGACTAGCAACCGCCCCAGTTACGAGCCATGTCAGAATGCCTTCTGGTGACACATGCTTTAGACCTTAGCGTACTAGAGCGCATGGGTTCAAACTCTGGACTATCTGATACGCTGTTCCCGCAAAGCGTCGCCCCCGGCTCAAGTCCGAGCTACAGCGTTGGGACCAATCCTCATTGCAGCTTTTGAGCTCAACATTAATCTGAGTGAAAGGCCGTCGAAAAGTGACTCGAAGGCTAGACCTGTCATGTTAGAAGGGCAGCACGATGTGCACGTACCCAGCCCAGAACCCTTGCCCAGACCATTCGATAATGGAAAGTGAAGATCTTCAAAGCTGTGAGGTTATCACTCTTGAAGAAGATCATCACTCTGCCGTCTCTCAATCCTCATGAGCACTTGCAGCATTTGCACCAATAAATGTGATTCCAGCTAATCAGCCACGAAAAAGGGGACTCGAATGCGGTGGGCCGTTCTAATACCAATCTGCAAATATACAAGGTCACTCAACTTGCGAGCGCTGAACTTTACGCTGGTCCAGAAAGCCCGACGCAAAGAGACCTTCCCCCCACCAAAAGGTCACTCCGATAATTTCCACTAAACCTCCAGTCCCGCTGTCTTGCACCATATTTAGTCCAGTACCATCACATTCTCCGGCTCCCTCAACCGTGCCACATCTTCCATTTCCTTCAAGATCGTGTTATCCAACACCATTCCTCACAAGAGTCTATGTCACTTGCCGGTAGTTTCTCTATCAAAGTGAAACCTCCCTCTTCGTCGTAGGCTGTCCTATGATCCAGTCGGTCCGTAGCCCGCTTTGCCCAATATCGATCCGAAAGTCCATCCAATCGTTCCAGTAAGGATGCTTCTTTGTGAACTGAAACGGCGAGAAGTTGAACCATATCCTCATACATATCCTCAAAGGTATCAAGTACCCGTAGGTACGAAAAACCCATCTTTTCGAAGATCATTCGCGTGTTACTAAGATCTTGACCATTTAAGAGAAAGTTTAGGTCGGCCAGATAGCCACCTTTGACGGGTTGCGCAGTATCGTTCGAAGTGTAAGGGAGAAGTCGTTGATGACACACTAAGGCAGCTAGAATCAATGCGAGCTGCTCGACACTTTGAGAACTTCGAAGATTCTCAAGCAGTTGTTGATATAACTTCGAACCGTCGACTGAGTTTGCCCATTCACTAAGTACTTGAAGAGGATGACCGTGAGCTATTGAGCTCCAAGTGAGAAGCAATAGTACATTGTTCTCTGGCTTTCGAAGGAATGAACGTTGGTGGTAAATTTGCTCGCTGCCTCTCATCAGTATTACTCTTCTGTATTCGCTGAAGAACGGCTTACCGATGTATGCAAACTTGATTCACCTGCCCTGGGCCTAACCTGCATAGAACCTGCGACGGAAGATCCTAGCAACATTAGCATGAATTAGATTCGCCCTTTCAGATATCGTACCAAATATCCCGCCGGAAAGCCGATGGGAAGAAAGCTCATTAATTGCAGACTCCATTCCACTGTATCCAGCGTGCTGATATCTGAGTCTCCAGCGAAAATTTCGGATTTCGAAAGCGCATCGTGCATTTGCTTAGAATCAAAACTTCCAAATCGGTTTGTACCTGCGATGCCGATAAGAAGGTCAAATAGATTGACGCTGTCGCTAATCGAACGTTCTGGGTCGAGCGCATGTTGTCGGCATTCCACCATACCGCCAGAATGTTCCAGCAGGCATCGGAGTAGTGAAATATCATGAAGTTCCGAGCCTTCTAACATCGATGCCTCGGTCTCTAATGTAGCCTCGAATAAACTACGACCATTCCGGAAAGATTGAAGTAAGTCATCTTCGTCTTTTGCCAGGAGCTCAAGGGCAAGAGAAGAGTCGTATCTTTCCAGCAAGTTCAAACCAATGAACACAAGACATCGCGTAAACTGTTTGCGAACTTGAGGAGCAGATCTCTAAAGGACGTTAATGGAATTACTAGCCCAATGAGCGAAGAGCCTACCAAGATGTCGTGGTTTAGGATGGCTCTTTCAAGTGGTATTTCTAGGCCATTTGATCGGGCAATATTACGATAAAATCCCTCGCGTTCTCGACCGAACCTAGAACGGATCGCATTTACAGCCTTGAGGAGGAAACGAGCATGGGCCCTCCTGGTCGCGTCCCAGATACCATGGACCGATATGTCCTTCTCTATTGGCATCGTTGGGTTATAGTCGAGGTTTAGTTCGACTATAACCCACTCAATTTGATTCGCTCGTGCGCAGTCAAGCTTCCACGGCCCATTTATGAGGTCTGTACTGAGCTTCTAGAGGTCATGTCGAATTAGCCCTGAGACCCATGAAGTTGTGTGGACTGTAAGTACTTGAGAAAGGCCAGAGCGTCCTACCTCCACGTCGGCTTCTAGCGAAGTCCACGAGCACTTGACCTCTGTGGTAACTTGAATATGCTTGAACGCTGCCCACGGCTCGGGCTCAGGTGGATTTACTACATGCATCTCGGGCACCTTGAGATGGGACAAGGCAGATTGATTAGGGAAAAAAGGATCGAGCCCCTCTAAAATACTTTATAGGCAAACATGCATGCACGTTGTGAGATAAAATGGAGATACGATGGTAGGGGGCTAGTGAGGTACATAGGGGTTGGCAGGTGGAGGATAGCCTAGGGGGAAGAGACCTGGTCCTCATCGGTAATTAGATGAGTCTTGCAAAGCTAGATCAGCAAGAGCTGCTTCAATTGAACTCATGTTGAATTTGTAGTTGATTTTTGAAGAAAGGTGAAAGTAGTAAAGTGGGGTGTGCACGGGATGGGAACGTGCATCGAGCCGGGCATACTTCTATTCAACTACGGCGCAATCCGACCATGCACGGTCAGGTCGCGCGGCCAGACCACGCGACCAATACAGTAAGGCGGATAATGCTTAAGCAGACGACGAGGTAAAAGAAGATGAAGTCTAGGCTTCAAGTGTTCGTACAGGCAGAACTGATTGGTCTTCCCTTGTCTATACTACCATCTCGTACGTATAGCGCATAACTTGTTAAATGACCCTCTCGAGATACGCAATAAAATGTGACAGCGGACTGTCATGGTCTTGCGCCACGGCAACGATCGATGGGGTGGAGCAAAAGAGGGAAATGGTAGTGGGGGAATAAATGCAGGGACGATTATTTTGGAAATGCACGAGGATAATATTCTACTGGAGGCGTGTTTCTCACAACGCACTTTTGCGTTAATCACTCTAACATGCACTCGGCACACCGGCGGTGCCCACAGACGCCGCAGATTCCATCAGTACGAAACCTGGTCTTATGCAGACAACTGCAGCATTTCCGCTCCCCTGCTAGCCATCGCACCCTTTGGTGTGCCTTCCTTTCGACTCGCTTTCTCTCCTCTTTTGGCCCCTTGTCGACTTTTGGATGATCCAACTTTCCTTGGGCCGGAACTTCTGCTCCTTGACCAACCCCAACCCCGGTCTTGCCCTGCGCCATCTCCTCTGTCGTCCCACAAGCTCTTTTGCGACTCTCTTCGCTTTCCCTGATAGCGTCCGTGCTTGTACGTTTCCGCAGGGCATTCTTGGGGATCTCAAGCTTCAACATGGCGGCGTTCTTTTGTCTGTGTCAGTTCGTCTTTCGGTGAGAGGGCTATAAAGCAATACCTGGCTGAAGCAGTCTCAAAGGAAGGAGATGGCTGTACTAGTACTGAAGCAACAAATCACGATGGTTTCTCTTCGAAGTGGCAAGCGGTTTTTGACATATACAGATAAACAAGAGCTCGTCACTTTCTTTGTTCGGACAAAGGAAGACTTGGAATGACCATTGGATTTCAGGGTCCTCTTTTCGGCGCGACCTTATCGTTTTCTCCAAGCCCTATTTCACTCGAACTAAAGTTTCCCCCCTGCTGACGTGTCA